>Ga0207701_10002484_pt1 | contig 19072 bp, 17 predicted proteins | sample KBSSwiSSwithPhiX_FD_184294 | JGI IMG/M metagenome (GOLD analysis project Ga0207701, IMG submission 184294) | Switchgrass rhizosphere bulk soil microbial communities from Kellogg Biological Station, Michigan, USA, with PhiX - S5 (SPAdes) (version 2) | ecosystem: Environmental > Terrestrial >... | reverse complement strand
CGCCAGCCCTGGTCTTCTGTTAAATGCCAATGGAAATAATTCATTTTATGCAAAGCGAGATAATCAATATATTTTTTGATAAAATCTATTGACATAAAATTACGGCCGCAATCGAGATGCATGCCACGATAACCAAAACGTGGATGATCTTTAATTGTAAGAAATGGGATCTCGATCTTATTATTAGAAACATGTGGTGGTAATAACTGGATAAAAGTTTGTATCCCATAAAAAACGCCTTCTTCATCATGGGCTTTGATGTCAATACCTTTTTTAGTTACTTCTAATGTATATGAGCCTGGTAATGGATTTTGAGCTGCATCGATTGCCAAAGTAACCGGATGTGGAGAAGGTGGAAGTTTTTGTTTGCTTCCTGCCCATGATTTGTAATATGTTTCAAGATATGCAGTAAGGAAATCAATCGATCTTTTAAAATTAGCATTTTCACCTGTCGTTGAAATTATCCCCGCATTTACAGGAAGTATGAACGTTCCGTTTCCCATATTAACTGACTCGGGCTGCGGAATAATACTTACTTGTGAATAGATAAAGGGGCTAACTGCTAAGCTAATGATCAGGGCAAGCGTTCTCATTTAAAAAAATTTTGCAAGTGTACAAAAAAAACCGTTTTTTCCGGGAAACGGACAATGGATTATCCAACGTTTTATTTCACTACCGGCAGCAGGATATTACTGCTGTTGGCTGCATCGTGATGAATTCTTATCGTTGCTTTCCGAAAATCTTTTTCATCTGCATCCGGTATCCTCATAAACTTTTGAGGATTCCGGTCTACTAATGGAAACCAGCTGCTTTGTACCTGTACCATTATCCGATGACCTTTCTTGAATGTATGTAAAACATCATTCAATTCAAATTTTACTTCACTCACCTTGCCCGGCACAAATGCCTCAGGTTTTGAAAAACTATTTCGGAATTTTCCACGAAAAACTTCGGCTCTTACCATTTGCTGCATATCAGCCATCATGAAACCACGGGGCGCATTTTGGATATTCGGCTCATTAGACGGTAATACATCAATAAGCTTTACTATAAAATCAGCATCAGTGCCGGTAACGCTTACAAAAAGATCCGCAATAATTTTTCCGGCAAGTGTAACGTTTTCAGTTAACGTATCCGTTTCAAAAAAGATCACATCGGGTCGCAAAGAAGCGAATCGCTGATCCTCCACCATATATACGTTGTTGCGACCACGAAAAACTCCATTGGTATATGGTACAGGCTTATTTGGATCGCTGATGTATTCTGAAAAGCTTATTGCTTCGGCGCTTTTTGATCTTGACAATTTATTATTTGCAGAAAAATAATAAGGAACAGGAGTTGTGTTCGAAGGTGGCCATACATTAAACTGTTTCCAGACATTCGTTCCTGTTTCAAAAACTGTAGCTTCATGCCTGTTGAATTGCCCTTTGTCTTTCAAATAGTAATTGAAAAAAGCTGTTTCAATTGAATCTTTAAAAAATTTACTTGTATTACTTCCAAATTCATAAGTGCCGAATTTTGTCCATTCAGGTGCAGCCCATGCACCATGCGTCCAGGGACCCATCACCAAAAAATTTTTATTACCCGGGCTTTGTTTTTCAATAGCTTCATAGGTTCGCAATGCACCAAAAAGATCTTCAGCGTCAAACCATCCGCCAACAACCAATGTTGGGATATTGATATTTTTTAGATGAGGCCTGATATTTCTTGCCTGCCAATAAGTATCGTATGTATCATGCTCAAGATATTCATTCCATATCCTGCTTTTCTTGTTATAATATTTTTCTGAATTGGTCGCTTTAATAGTTTTCATGTTTAGATAAAAACTATAGGCGTCATTATAGTTTGCAGTAAAAAGCGGTTTAGTATAATTTTTTACCGGGCCATTTCTTTCCCGATCGAAGAATCCCATGAAGCCAAAATTGTCCAATAAGAAAAAAGCTCCTTTATGGTTGGCATCATCGCCAATGAACTCATCCGTTACCGGTGCCTGCGGGCTTACCGCTTTAATAGCAGGATGTGCGCCGGGTAAACTTGCTGTGGAATAGAAACCCGGATAAGATATTCCATGAAGGCCAACTCTTCCATTATCATTCTTTAAAAAAGCAAGTAGCCAGTCAATGGTATCATAAGTATCACTGCTTTCATCTACATCTTTGCTGGTTTTCTTATTGGGATTATAAGGTGTCACTTCTTCATTGATCCCTTCACTCATATAGCGGCCTCTTACATCCTGCATTACAAAAATGTATTTTTCTTTCATTAGCGAATCATTTGGGCCAAGCGAAGAAGCATAATTATCTCTACCATAAGGTCCGCAACTATAAGGCGTACGTTCCATCAATATCGGGTATTGCTGTGAGTCATCCTTTGGTACATAAATGCATGTATACAATTTTATACCATCTCTCATGGTGATGGTGGTATCTATTTTTTTGTAATTTTCTTTTACATAATTGTTTACTTGCTGGGCACTGCCGGAAAAAACAAAAAGGATACAAACAAAAAGAGATAGAAGTTTCATTGTTTATTTCATTACGGGTAAAATAATATTGCTGCTGTTAGCAGCATCATGATGAATTCTTATGGTTGCTTTTTGAAAATCTGTAATATCAGCGTCATAAATGTTTACAAATTTTTGTGGATTGCGGTCTGCTAAGGGGAACCAACTGCTTTGAATTTGAATCATCAGGCGATGGCCCTTCTTAAATGTATGTGCTACATCGGGCAGATCAAATTTTACTTTTTCTATTTTATTTGGGGTAAACGGAGCGGGGGTTTCAAAGCTATTCCTGAATTTACCTCTCATGATCTCACCACGCACCAGCATTTGGTAACCGCCCATTGGATAACTGCCACTGCCAGTACGACCTTGTTGCGTCGCGGAACCCGGGTAATTAAAATCATCAGGAAACACATCAATGATCTTTACAACAAAATCTGCATCTGTTCCCGTTATACTAACTGCAAGATCTGCAACAACTGGTCCGGCAAGAGTTAGGTCTTCACTTAAAACACTCGTTTGAAAAGTCAATACATCTGTTCTTCTTGAAGCAAAACGCTGATCATCGTTCATATAAGCAGCAGTGCGATTGAAATGAACATCTTCAGTATATGGAACAGGATGTGCCGGATCGCTGATATATTCACTTGCACTTTTTTTATCAGTTGGTTTATTCCACGATAAATTTCCGTTTGGTTGAAAATAAATTGGCTGATTGGAAATATTAGCCGGTGGCCATTGATTTAAATTATGCCATTGATTTTCTCCGCTAAAGAAAATTGTTGCTTCTGATAAATTAGGATCAGTTCCCTTTCCTTTCAAGTAGAAATTAAAGAATGGTATCTCGATATTATTCTGATACCATAATGCAGTGTTCGAGCCAAACTGGATATTTCCCATTCTTGTACCATCACGGCTGCTCCATTGACCATGGCTCCACGGGCCCATCACTAATTTATTATGAATGCCGGGGTTTTGCTTCTCAATTGCCTTATATAAATTCCATGCTCCATAACAATCTTCTGCATCAAAAAGACCACCGACAATAAGCATTGCAGGTTTAATATTATACATTGCATTTCTTGCATTCCGTGCTTTCCACCATTCATCATAGTTCGGATGTGCATATAGTTCTTTCCAGAATTTTATACTATCACCAATCATCTGACCAAGATTTTTCAGTGTCCCTGCCTGTAAATAAAATTCATAGTTGTCTTTGATCTTAAAGTCAAATCCGGACGGACCGATTGTTGTTGCCTTAGGTCTTGGTTTTCCAAAGCCTGAATAAAAACTAAATCCATCCATTTGGAAGAATGCACCGTTATGGTGAAAGTCATCTCCTAAAAACCATTCGGTAACCGGCGCCTGCGGGCTTACTGCTTTCAATGCAGGATGACCTGAGGCAGCAGCCATTGTTGAATAAAAACCGGGATAGGAAATTCCAAATACACCAACATTGCCATTATTGTTCGGTAAATTTTTTATCAGCCAATCGATCGCATCATAAGTATCGCTTGCTTCATCAATATCATTGTTTGTTTTTTTGTCTTTGATAAATGGGCGAACATCCACAAAATCACCTTCACTCATCCATCTTCCTCTTACATCTTGTATAACTATGATATAATTTTCACGGCAATAATATTTCCAATGACTTGATAACAAGCGGCCGGAAAACTCAATACCATAAGGAGCACATGAATAAGGAGTGCGGTTCATCAATATCGGGTGTTTTTCACTCATGTCCTTTGGAGTATAAACTGCAGTGAAAAGCTTAACCCCATCCCGCATAGGGATATAGATCTCTTTCTTTGTATAATTCTCACGAACCCATAAGCTATCCTGGTCAGTTTGCGCTTTTAATAAAACGAATGAAAATAAAAATAGAGGAAGAAGTAGTTTGCGTAGCATGATGATTTAGATTTGAAAAATAAATGTAGCTAATCTCCTCTTTTATCAAGCAATTTTTTTATGAATGACAATAAACAGATCATCGAACGTTTTTATTCCGCTTTTCAAAAGCTGGACTACAAAACTATGAATGATTGCTATAGTGATGATATAATTTTCAGCGATCCTGTTTTCCTGACGTTAAAAGCGGATGAAGTAAAATCTATGTGGGAAATGCTTTGTAAGAATGCAAAAGATTTTTCATTGACTTTTTCTGATATTGAATTGATCGATGAAGAATATGCCACTTGTAAATGGGTGGCTAAATATACTTTTTCAAAAACAGGAAATAACGTAACTAATAACATCAAGGCCTTTATGCGAATAAAGGATGGAAAGATCATTGAGCATAGTGATGCTTTCAGGTTGAGTACATGGATCGGCCAGGCTCTTGGATGGAAAGGAGTATGGTTTGGATGGACAGGCTTTATGAAAAGAGCAGTTCAGAATAATGCAAGAAGAAGTTTAAATCAGTTTATGGTTTCGAAACAAAAGTAAAGATTCAGCAATTGTATAGTGTATCAAGCTTTCCTGACTTTATATTAATTAAAAGGGATATATTTTAATTTTTTCCAGTGCTTACCGCTTATTATATCTAATGTTTCTTCGGTTGAAAATAAGTCTTTATAGGCTTTCAATAAAAAATTACCTTCCTTATCTTGTTTTTCGTGTGCAATATTGCAAAGTATATTATACTCATCTGTTCCCATTTTATAGATAAAAAAAGAAAAGCCATAATCTGTGTAGTAAGGTTCTTGTTTAATCTCAATTTTCAGATTTTTTAAACTATTAATATATATGTGATGAGTTGACCATTTCATCCCATTTAGATCATTTATTTTAATCTCATCTAAGATATATCCATACTCATCAACTAATATTTTGAAAAGCTTCTTGGCTATATTATTAAAATGATCAATTCTATTTTCTTCCATGGAATTAATTTGTTATAGGTATTCAAAAATAGAACTTATGCGGTTTACATTATCGGTACCAACACAATCTTGTGGGTTTTATGCTAAAGAAAAACGCCAGCCAGGGCTGACGTTCTCAATTGTTTTCCATAGAAATATTTTTAATCTGCCAACACTCCAAACTTTCCCGCATTTACATCATCCAATGCCTGCTCAATTTCTTCCCAGGTATTCATCACAAAAGGTCCGTAGGCAACGATTGGTTCGTTGATCGACTCACCAGATAGAATTAATATGATTGAATCTTCTGTTGTTTCAATAGAAAGATTTTCTCCATCATTTTTTAAAAGAACAAAATGATCTGCGTGGGCATTGATGCCATTCACTTTTACATTTCCTTCAATTACCAGCAACCCAGTATTGAATTCTTTTGGAAAACTTAGATCCAGCTTTGCATTTTTTTTCAATCTTGCATTGTAAGCTTGGATCGGAGTGAATGTTGTAGCAGGACCCTTTACTCCGCCATATTCACCTGCAATCACTTCAACAAAACCTTTTTCGTTGGGTAAATTATATCTACCCATTTTACTATTGGTGATCTCCTGGTATTTCGGTTTTGTCTTTTTATCCTTTGCAGGAAGATTCACCCACAACTGCACCATTTGAAATGGACCACCTTTCTTACTGAATTCTTCTTCGTGATATTCTTTATGCAAAAGACCTGAACCTGCTGTCATCCATTGTACATCGCCTTCACCAATGATACCACTGTTACCTGCGCTATCATGATGTGCCACTTTACCGTGATAGGCTATTGTCACTGTTTCAAACCCGGCATGCGGATGCACACCAACACCACGAGGTTCATCTTTCGGACTGAAATCAATTTTAGAACCATAGTCAAGCATAAAGAAAGGACTCATTCTTGTTTTCCCGATCTGTTTTGTACCGGGAAAAAAATTATGCACCCTGAAACCATCACCAACCATGTGTGGTGGTGGCGGTGCTATTACTGCTTCAACTGATCTTTGATTGCTCATAATATTTTTAATTATAAAGTGGAATTTCCATTAATAATAATTCTGAATCACTGTCGGCATTAATTTTCAATGCATCTGTTTCAGAAATTGCCAATCCATCTCTCTTCTCCAGTTTTTCACCATTGATAGAAACCGAACCTTCGATCACAAATGCATAAACAACGTTCTTATTGTTCTTTAATTTATAATCTGTATTGAAATCTTTATCCAGTTTTCCCAAACTAAACCATGCATCTTGGTGTATTTGTACACCACCATCATTGGTCCCGATCGGAGAAACAACAGTCAATAGTTTATTATGCTTATCTGCATCAGAAAAATTTTTCTGATCATACCGTGGTTCCACATTTTTTTTATTTGGGAAAACCCATATCTGGAAAAACTTTACCGGCTTATCAGAATTCTTATTCTTTTCGCCATGCTGAATACCAGTTCCTGCACTCATCGCCTGCACATCACCTTGCTTTATCACTTGTTTATTTCCCATGCTATCCTTATGTTCAAGATCGCCACTTGTAGGGATAGAAATGATCTCCATATTATCATGCGGATGTGTGCCGAAACCCATACCGCCGGCCACTGTATCATCATTCAAAACTCGTAATGCACCGAAATGAACTCGTTCCGAGTCATGGTAACCTGCAAAACTAAAAGTGTGATAACTATCGAGCCAGCCATGATTCGCATGACCTCTCGTGTTTGCTTTATGAAGAATTGTCTTCATGATATATCCTTTTTTATTTTTTTTACAAACTGAATTACTACTATAATGCTTTTGTTGCGACGCTCCATTCATCTTTCTTTTCTTCATTCGACAATTGCGTCGCAGTTTACCCTGAGCTCGCCGAAGGGTCGCACTCTTGTACTTTTGTGATCACTTCAGCAATTTTATACAACAGCCTTTTCTTTCACGATCTTCTCGGCCAACCACAAAAGTTCAGTGATAAAATTGTGTACGCTTTTTTCAAAATTACTATCGAGCAAATTTCCTTGTTCATCAAATTTTTTATCAACTGCGGGTACGATCAACATATAAGGAGAGACAATACCAAACAAAGAAGGTATTAACTGAAGCAGTTGTTGTGAAGCCCTGATGCCTCCAAAACCACCAGGAGATGCTGTTACAATTCCAAATGGTTTATGATGTTGTTTTGGAAAATGATCAAGCAGGTTCTTCATCGCTGGCGAATAACTTCCATTATATTCAGGTGTTGCAAGAATAAAAGCATCAGCTTCAAAAATTCTTTTAGCAAGCGGTTTGAATTCATCCGGCGTTCTGTCAATAGATACAAAAACGGTTTGCACCGGTGGCAAATTCCAATCTTTCATATCTATGATCCCTGTTTCATGCTCTGTATTACTATCCAACCATTTTTTTAGATGTAAGGCCACTCTTCTTGTTATACTATTCACTCTCGGGCTTCCTGATATTATCTCTATTTTCATAATGAATGTATTTTGTCAAAATCTGTTCCCATTTGTTTTAAATCAAATCTATGGCAAAGTTCAGGCTTTATGGCAGGACGGTAATTGATGTATGGTAATTGAGACATCGTTTTGTCAGTTTTTACTGGTGAATCCTTTAATTTCGGCTTATCTAATTTCTAAACAATGATCAACCGAAGAAAGTTTATTCATACTTCAGCTTTTACTTCTTTCGCGGCTTTATTGGCGAATAAGGTACACGCTATGCCACCGCAGGAAATAACCACAGGAAAACCAGTTGTTATTTCTACCTGGGATGCGGGGCTTGCAGCAAATAAAGGTGCGTGGGAGGTATTAAGTAAAAATGGGAAAGCAATTGATGCAGTGGAAAAAGGAGTAATGGTCACGGAGGATTCGCAAAATTGCTGTGTTGGCCTTGGCGCTAATCCTGATCGTGATGGATTTGTTACGCTTGATGCAAGTATCATGGATGATAAATTCAATTGCGGTAGCGTAGCTTTTTTAGAAAGAATAAAGCATCCGATCTCAGTTGCAAGAAGAGTGATGGAGAAAACACCACATGTAATGCTTGTGGGAGCCGGAGCACAACAATTTGCGGTTGCCGAAGGTTTCCCTTTGGAAGAACAAAAGCTTTCAGAGGATGCAAAGAAGGCCTATGAAAACTGGTTAAAAAAATCTGAATACAAACCGCCAGCAATTAATGTAGAAAATCAACAAGGACATGGACCATTTGCACCAAGTAGATTAGAGAATGGAGAATGGAATCATGATACAATTGGAATGGTAGCAATGGATTCATTTGGAAATTTAAGTGGTAGTTGTACAACCAGCGGCGCAGGCTTTAAAATGCGTGGAAGAGTAGGAGACTCTCCAATTATCGGTGCAGGGTTATTTGTAGATAATGAAGTGGGAGCATGTACAGCAACAGGACAAGGCGAAGATGTGATCCGTGTTGCCGGTTCTCATTCGGTTATTGAAATGATGAGGCAAGGTTTATCACCAGAATCAGCTTGCAAAAAAATCGTAGAACGTATTGTGAAGATCAAAGGAGATAAAGTAAAAGAAATTCAAGTTGCGTTTCTTGCCGTAAATAAAAAAGGACAGGTTGGAAGTTTTGCCATTCACCCGGGATTTGAATATGCGATCAGGACAAATGAAATGGAAAAACTTGTAAAATCTAAAAGCTGGTTTAACCCGACAAAAAAATAAATGAAGTATTTAATTGAGATTGCTACTTCCGATTTTCTGACTACTAAATCAGCAGTTGAAGGCGGTGCTGATCGTATTGAGCTCTGTGCAAATCTTGCAGAAGGAGGTACGACTCCTTCTTATGCTCATATAAAAAAATGCAGAGAAGCATTTGATATTGCTTTATTCCCGATCATTCGCCCAAGAGGAGGTGATTTTCTATATACTAAGGATGAGTTTGAAATAATGAAAAATGATATTAAACTATGTAAAGAGTTAGGATGTGAAGGATTAGTAATTGGCTTACTGAATATGGATGGAACTATTGATATGACAAGAACTTCTGAACTGATCGAGCTAGCTTATCCATTAGAAGTTACTTTTCATCGTGCATTCGATCGCTGTAAAGATCCATTTGCAGCATTGGAAGAATTGATCGAGATCGGTTGCCATCGAATTCTTACTTCCGGGCAAAAACCAACAGTAAGTGAAGGCGTTGATCTTATAACCGAACTAAACAAAAAAGCCGATGACCGCATCATCATTTTGCCTGGCAGTGGTGTAAGAAAAGATAATATTAAAATGTTGGCAGAAAAAACTGGTTGTATAGAATTTCATTCTTCACTTCGCGGAAAAGTAAAAAGCCCCATGCAGTTTATTCATCCTGCTTTTGCTGACTCAGGAGAGAGTTATTCTAATAATGAAATAAGCCCTGACGAGGTCAGGGCTTTGAGAAATGCATTATTGTGATTTGTTAGATCGAAAGTGTTTTCATGTAAACAGCATCAGCCTGCGCAGCTTGCATTGGAGTTGTTCCTTCCCACTTTTCTTGCTCGATTATATAATATTCCATTCCATATTTCTTTGCGGTCTTCAGGATCTTTGGATAGTTAATACTTCCGGTACCAACTACAACGCTTTCATCTTTATCAGTTAATGGTGCTCCCTTTTTACGATCTTTTACATGGCATAGGCGGAAACGTTTCGGATATTTTTTCAGCCATGTTTCGATATCCTGTCCTGCAGCTACCACCCAATACATATCCAGCTCGAAATCGACAAGGCTTGCGTCTGTATTTTTCATCATCACATCTTGTCCCATTTCACCATTCATTGTAGCAAATGAATAATCGTGATTGTGATAAGCAAAACGAATTCCATTCTTCTTGCATATCTCGCCTTTCTGGTTGAACTCATCTGCAAATTTTTTAAATGCATCGAGATCTTTTTGCGGTCCTTTATATGGACAGATGAGGTATTTCATACCAATGGCAGCAGCCTCTGCTGCTTTCTTTTCAAAATCTTTATTGATATCACAATGGCTAGAAATTATTTTCATTCCTAACTTATCCATCTCAGCTTTAAATTCTGTATTGCTCATTCCCCAAAATATTCCTTTACCACCTTCGAAACTTTCTATTTGTTTATAACCATAAGAAGCCAGTTGTTTTAATACGCCTTTGGGATCTTTTGCAAGATCATCGCGAACACTCCATAGTTGAATGCCGAAGTTCTTCAATTTAGCAGATTCTCCGGCAAACGAAGCAAAACCTGACTTTGATGTAAGACCTGCCAATGCAAGTCCACCACTTAATTTCAAAAACTCATTTCTTTTCATACCTATATTGATTAACTATTAAACAAATAATTTATCTCCTTTTTTATAAGGTATAGCCCCATCATATTTAGCCGGCACTGGCTGATAGTTAAAGTTTTGTTCCAATCCGGGTTTTGAAGTAAAATAACCCAATAAAGTAAGTTGCTTCATCATCAAAAAATAATGATTAGGATCCTCTTTCTTTTTACTCTTCATGTATTCTTTTGCTTCTTTATCAAGCGATGTCAATAATTCTTTACGATGAGCTGGTTCAGCTTTCATAAAACTATGACCGTGCATTTTATTACAAGCCTCATCTAATTTCTTCATTCCCTCATGAAAAGTCTTTTGATCGGCTTCTTCATAACAATCATTTACCATAACTGTCATGAACTTACCAACCTCTGCTTCCTTAGCACCTGCTGTCGCGGTTTTGGGTATAATGGTTTCTGCTACTTCGTCAAGAAGCGCAATATTATCTGATGAAAAAGCCGTTCCTGCTACTTCGGCATCTTTGCTTTTGCACCCGGCAAGAAAAAATTCTCCGCCTATTACAACGCCACCCGTAGCCACTGCGACCATTTTTAAGAGTTCTCTTCTTTCCATTTGGTTGTATTAAATGTGTTTAAAGATTTTGTTTTTTTAATTCATTAACTGCATGATCTGCTGCTCTTGCTGTAAATGCCATGTAAGTAAGCGACGGATTTACACAGGAAGCACTAGCCATACAAGCCCCGTCCGTAACAAACACATTCATTGCATCCCATACCTGGTTGTGTTTATTCAAGACACTTGTCTTTGGATCATTTCCCATTCTTGCCGTTCCCATTTCATGAATGCCGTGCCCGATAGCATGTCCGCTATCATAGGTGCTGAGATTTTTAACTCCTGCCGCATCTAACATTTCTTTGAGCTCTTCCTTAATAGCTACCCGCATCTTCATTTCATTATCTTTTATTTCAGCATCCATAGCGAGAACAGGCAAGCCCCATTTATCTTTTCTATTTTTATCTAAATAAATTTTGTTTTCATGATAAGGAAGTATTTCACCAAAGCCTGTAGCGCCAATTCTCCAATTACCCGGTTCACATAGAGCATCTTTAAACTCACCGCCGACATTTAATTCTGCGATCTCTCTTCCCCAATTTTGCCGGCTTGCACTGCCCTGGTATCCAAAGCCTCTTACAAAATCTCTTTTCTTTGAATCGCCGGTAAAATTTGCAAATCTTGGAATATAAAATCCGCAAGGACGGCGGCCTTGTTCCTGGATATCTGTGTAACCATCTATTTCTCCTGACACACCAAGATTATAATGATGGTCCATAACATTATGGCCTAGTTCACCACTGTTGCTTCCTAACCCTTCCGGAAAAACATCAGTTGCTGAATTAAATAACAGCCATGTTGAATTCAATGCGGATGCACAAACAAAAACGATTTTTGAGTTGAACTCATAAGTTTTATTATCACTTGCATCAAGCACTTCAACGCCGGTTGCTTTCTTTTTATCCTTATCGTATAAAATTTTTGTAACAATAGATAAAGGTCTTACGGTAAGATTATTTGTTTTCATTGCAGCAGGAAGGGTAGAAGATTGTGTGCTGAAATATCCACCAAAAGGACAACCTTCCCAGCAACGATTCCGAAACTGGCAATTCGTTCTTTCGCTGAGTGGCTCTGTAATATTTGCAGTACGACTATTGATCAGGTGTCGCTGGCCTTTATAAAAATTCTTTATTTTTTCAGCAACATCTTTTTCGACCATATTTAATGGTATTGGAGGCATAAATTTTCCATCAGGCAATTGTGGCAAGCCTTCCAATGAACCACTAATACCTGCAAATTTTTCAACATGATCGTACCAAGGTGCAATATCATTATAACGAATTGGCCAATCAATACCATGACCATCTTTTGCATTTGCTTCAAAGTCTGTATCACTCCAACGATAGCTTTGACGGCCCCATAAAATAGAACGACCGCCCATACGATACACACGCCACCAGGTAAAAGGTTTTATTTCTGTATAAGGAGAATCAATTTCATTTACCCATGCATCCATTATTCTGTCATATGCAGCCCATCCACGATGAATAACAGGGTAATCTTTTTTCTGTTGGGCAGTAGTTGCACCACGGTGTGTAAATTCCCACGGATCTTTAGTTGCGGTCTTATAATCTTTTAGATGCTCGTAGGGTCCGCCTCTTTCAAGCATAAGTACTTTCAAACCTTTTTCACAAAGTTCTTTTGCAGCCCAGCCACCGGAAATACCAGAGCCAACTACTATTGCGTCGTATGTATTATTATCTGCCATTAATATGTATTAATTGGTTTAAAGATTTTCTTTTTTTTAATTCTTTTGCTGCAGATGGAAGCGACCTTTTGTTGCTTTGAATAATCTTTGAAATGAACAACATTGCGACCACGTTCCGATCGAATCGAATTGTTCTTACATTAATTGAGATTGGTAAAAATTTTATCTCCTTTTTTATAATCCAGGTCACCAATATATTTTCCCGGGACAGGTTCATATCTTGTTGCACCGGTTCTTCCTTCTTTAGATGTAAAGTATCCCATTATGGTCAATTGTTTGAAGTATTGAAAGTAATGACTGGGATCTTCTTTCTGTTTTGTCTTTTGATAATCGCCTCTTTCTTTATCAAGGGCAACAAGCAATTCTTTACGATGTTCCGGTGGTGCATTCATAAAATCATGACCATGCATTTTTTTGCAGGCTTCATTCAATGTTTTCATTCCTGCATGGAAAGCATCCTGGTCTTTTTTCTCATAACAATCATTTACCATTACTGTCATGAATTGACCAACTTTTGCATCTTTAGCGCCGGGTGTTGATGTTTTTGGAAAAATAGTTTCGGCTACTTCATCCAAAAAAGTAATATCTGATTCAGTGAAAGTGTTTGAAACACCTACTTCAGCACCAGGGTTTTTGCAACCAGCAAGAAAGAATTCCCCGCCAATTACAACTCCGCCAGTAGCAGCGGCAACCATTTTTAATAATTCACGTCTGTCCATTATAAAAAATTTAATAAGATTAATTAAACATTCATTTTTTTCAATTCATCAACTGCAAATGCAGCAGCCCTTGCAGTCAGCGCCATATAAGTTAGTGATGGATTCACACAAGCAGTACTTGCCATACAAGCACCGTCTGTAACAAATACATTTTTACAATCCCACACCTGGTTATTACCATTAAGAACTGATGTTTTAGCATCACGACCCATACGTGCCGTTCCCATTTCATGAATTCCCATGCCCGGTGCATAATCGGATTCAAATGCGTTCACATTTTTTACACCGGCCACTTCAAGCATTTCTTTCATGTCTTCTTTCATATCTATACGCATCTTCTTTTCATTGTCTTTTATTTCAACATCCATATCCAGCACAGGTAATCCCCATTTGTCTTTTACCGTCTTACTCAATGAAATTTTATTTTCATGATAGGGGAGCATTTCTCCAAATGCGGTTGAACCGATCCGCCATCCACCCGGTTCACACAATGCATCTTTTAATTCAGCTCCAACACTTAGTTCTTTCACTTCACGGCCCCAGCCATTTCTGCTTGCACCGCCCTGGTAACCGAATCCGCGAACGTAATCCCGTTTATCTTCGGCAAAATTTCTAAAACGTGGAATATAAAAGCCGGTTGGCCGGTTGCCGAAATAATATTTGTTATCATATCCTTCTACTTCACCACTTGCTCCAACCCGGAAATGATGATCCATAGCATTATGACCAAGCTCACCGCTAGAGCTTCCCAAACCATCAGGCCATATATCAGTAGCTGAGTTCATTAATACCCACGCAGAATTAAATGCAGAAGCACATAAGAAAACAATTTTTGAAAAATATTCTTTTGTTTGCATTGTCTCTGCATCGATCACTCTTACACCTTTGGCTTTCTTGGTTTCTTTATCGTAAATAATTTCTTTTACAATTGAATTTATGCCCAATGTTAGTTTACCGGTTGCCATTGCTGCTGGTAACGTAGATGATTGTGTACTGAAGTACGCGCCGAAAGGGCAACCGTTCCAGCACATATCACGGTATTGGCAATTTGTTCTTTGTGGACTATGTCCCAATGGACCTGTTATATGTGCAGTGCGGCCAATGATCAGTGTTCGTTTATTATTATAGTGTGCTTTGATCTTTGCGGCTACATCTTTTTCAACAACATTCAGTTCCATAGCAGGTAAAAAATGACTATCCGGCAATAAAGGAAGATTTTCATACGAACCCTGAATGCCGGCAAATTTTTCAACATGAGTATACCATGATTCAATGTCCTTATACCTGATCGGCCAATCAGTTCCATGTCCATCTTTTGCATTGGCTTCAAAATCTGTTTCGCTCCAGCGATAACTCTGGCGTCCCCACATTAATGAACGACCACCCACATGATAACCACGGAACCAGTCAAATCTTTTTGTTTCAGTATAAGGATTGTCCTTATCACTTGCCCAATAATGAAGATTTCTTTCATTCAGCGGGTAATCTCTTTTAAGATGCGGATAATCCGCAATCATCTGTTGTGTTTTGCCTCCGCGGTGCGGATATTCCCACACAGGCCTGTTGCTTTTCTCATAATCTTTTCCATGTTCTATATTGAAGCCTCTTTCAAGCATGATTGTGTTGAGGCCCCTTTCAGTAAGCTCTTTGGCCGCCCAGCCGCCACTAATGCCGGAGCCAACCACGATCGCATCAAATGTGTTATTGTCTGCCATGTTTTACTAGGTATTTAAAATTGAATATTGATTTAGAATACAAATTTTTTATGAGCCTGGTTGTAGTGCTACTATTAAACTTATGTTGCATCGCACTCTTGTACTATAACAATTCTATTGAACTATTGAATGCTAGACCCTTAATTACATTTTCAACCTAAGTCACCCCTTTAGGGGGACAGGGGGTCAGACATCACATCTTCTCACCGCATCTTTTAAAGCTGCAATTTTATCTTCATTCGTTTTTCCTGTCGGCATAAATTCCTGCGCCACATAATCTTTGAAACCTGTTTTTACAATTGCTTCCATGATCGCCGGGTAATACAATTCCTGGCTTTCATTTATTTCATGACGACCCGGAACACCAGCCGTATGATAATGCCCGATATATTGATTGTTATCTTGTATTGTTCTTATCACATCACCTTCGTCGATCTGCATATGATAAATGTCGTATAGTAACTTAAAGTTAGTTGAGCCAATCCTTTTTACAAGTTCAACGCCCCATGGGGTCCTGTCACACATATAATCTTTGTGATTGATCTTACTGTTAAGTAATTCCATTTGGATCATCACACCATTCTTTTCTGCAAGACCTATTATTTGTTTCAAGCCTTCCACGCAATTATTCAGACCTGTTTCATCATCCATTCCTTTGCGGTTGCCGCTAAAGCAAATAAGATTTTTATACCCTGCTTCAGCAACAAGTGGAATAGATTCTGTATAATCTTTTATCAATTGGGGATGAAAAGTCTTGCCTGCCCAACCATCAGTAAGACTTACTTTGCCTGCGATATAACACATAGAAGAGTAAAGTCCATACTTCTTAAGCATTGGCCAATCTTTTGGAGCTATCAGGTCAATAGCGCCAATACCTATTTTTTTTACTTCAACACAAAGTTCTTCCAATGGAATATGATTGTAGGTCCATTGGCAAACAGAGTGATTGATATTGCCTTTCAATTTTAATTTTTTTGAATTTGTTTCTTCGGAGGCAAAGGAACTTATAAAAGGAGCGACTGTAGCGGCCGCAGTTCCAGCTGCAATTTTTTTCAAGGCATCACGACGGTTTGATTTTTTCATATTTACAAGCGGATTCTAAAGTTACAAACATTACCAATTCATACCGGTTTCAAGGTTTTTCTTTTTTCATTAAATAAAACTAAAAAGAACAGGAGTACAGCTACAGCAATACCGGCCGGAACAAGCCAAACACTTTTCCACGTCACAATTTTGTCAACTGTATAATAATCTTTCACATAGCCGGATAATAATGTGCCGATCCACATTCCAACTCCATAAGTGGCCATTGTAATTAATCCCTGTGCTGAGCTCTGAATTTTTATATCCGCTTTACTGTCGGTGTAGATTTGCCCGGTTACAAAGAAGAAATCAAAGCAAACACCATGCAGAATTATTCCTGCAAACAACATCCAAAGATTTTCAGCCGCATCGCCATAACCAAATAAAAGGAAACGAACTGCCCATGCGATCATACCAATGGCGATCATCCATTTAACACCTAATCGACGAAAGAAAAATGGAATTAATAAAATGAACAAGGCTTCTGAAAATTGACCAAGTGTCATGCTACTGGTTACATTTTTCATTCCTGCTTCCGTGAGATAGAGATTAGTGAAACTGTAATAAAATGAAAGTGGTATGCAAATAAGTATCGATGCAATTAAAAAAACGGTGAATGACCTGTCCTTGAATAAAACCAAGGCGTCCGCACCAAGCACTTTTGCAAAAGTTGTCTGGGTGCCTTTTGCTTTTGGTGGCGTATCAGGTAAAGTAAAACTTAGTAATCCTAAAATTCCGGATGCAACCGCAGCGATGACAAATGTTTGAGCTAACTGTTCAGTTTGTAGCTTAAATACTCTATCGATCATCCAGCCAACAGCGATCCAACCGATCGTACCAAGAAATCTTACTGAAGGAAATTCTTTAGCCGGATCATTCATTTGTCGAAAGGCCACTGAGTTTGCCAATGCTAACGTTGGCGCATACATTAATGAATACAACAACACTATCCAGTAAAACATTGAAGGATTATCAATTCTTGTGATATAATATAGCAATAGTGCTCCCACGATATGCAAAACACCTAAAAGCTTTTGGGCTGAAAAAAATCTGTCGGCTATCATGCCGACAAAAATGGGAGAGAAGATCGTAGCAATTGCCATTGCACTATAAGCAGCACCAACCTGGATACCTGTTGCATGTAAAACTTTATCAAGATAAGTCCCCATTGTTACATACCACGCCCCCCAAATAAAAAACTGGAGAAACATCATTAATGAAAGTTGGAAACGGGTAGTAAGTCTCATGTTTTTAAGAATGTGCCAGTTGTTGGGAGGGTTTATTTTTCCTTACAAAATAAATGACTGTAAATATCACTAGCAGTATTGCAGGCATTATCGCAACTTTCATTAGTGTATCAGTACCTGCTACTGCTTCAGCCTTTGAAACATCATTACCCGCAGCAACGGCAGCATCTTTCGCCTTGTCAAACCATTTACCCATTATTGGTAAAACTAATGATACAGAAAACATACCTGCTCCACCCATCAATGATAATCCTAATGCACCAGTCTTTGGCAAATACTCTGATACAAACCCAAGCATTGTTGGCCAGAAGAAACAAATACCCGCAGCAAAAACAGCAGCTGCTCCAACTGCAGCATAACCACTTGTTTTGCTTAAAAGAAATAAACCGATGGCAGCAAATAATGCGGAAAAGATCAACATACCATTTGGATTTAGTCGATGCACTATTGGCCCCGCAAATGAACGACCGATTGCCATAATACCATTAATAAATACGAGGATCAGAATGCCTGATACACCGGCGCCGCTTAATAAAGCGTTGATCCATGTACCGGTTCCCAGCTCTGTGGCAGCTGTCATGAACATACAAAGGATCATAATAATATATAAAGGATTCAAACAGCTCATGAACATTTCTTTTGTACTAATACCTCTTTGCACTCTTTCAGTTTTGGGAAACTCTAGTTTTAGAAACATCCAACCATATATTACTGCTGGTAAAAAAAGAATTGCAACCATTATTCTCCAGTCAAGATGTAGCTGTTCAAGAAATAAATAAGAAATAAGTCCTCCTATTACAATACCACCCGGAAACCAAACGTGAAATTTATTCAACATGGTGGTTTTGTTTTCAGGATAAAGAGAGACGACAAGTGGGTTGCATGCTGCTTCTACCATCCCATTTCCAATACCTATACAAACTGTTCCAACGAAAAGCATTGTAGCATCTTTTGCAACCAGGTAAATTATGATACCGGAAACATGACCAATAAAGGCAAGCCCGATCAATTTTTTCATTCCAAGAATGTCGCAAAGAGGACCGCCAAAGATCATTGCGAGAGTGAATCCCCAAAATGCAGGGCTAAAGATCCAGCCAACCTGTTCTTTTGTAAGATTAAACTCAGTGCTCCATGTTCCTTCAAGAGCTGCGCGGTAAGCAAAAGTGATAGCAGTTACAATAAGTGCTATTCTACTTGCCAGGAATAATTGATTTTTGTTTACGGCTTGCATATCGTTGGTTTTAGTAAAAAATTTTTGGAAAGGCTAAATGTACTATTTTTAAAAACACATTTACCTTCAATGTTCGCGAATTTAATTTATATCAAACCACAAACAACTGTTTGAAATATGGAAAA
>Ga0207701_10002483_pt1 | contig 19074 bp, 19 predicted proteins | sample KBSSwiSSwithPhiX_FD_184294 | JGI IMG/M metagenome (GOLD analysis project Ga0207701, IMG submission 184294) | Switchgrass rhizosphere bulk soil microbial communities from Kellogg Biological Station, Michigan, USA, with PhiX - S5 (SPAdes) (version 2) | ecosystem: Environmental > Terrestrial >... | reverse complement strand
CCGCTCGAGCATCTCGCCGAAATCCGAAACACCGTAATGCGAGATCGATTTCGAAAGCATCCCGATCTGTTCTTCGGGAAAACCGAAAACCTTTCCCACTTCCCTCACTGCCGACCGTCCGCGATACGTGATGACATTCGCCGTCATCGCGGAACCGCGTTCGCCATATTTTTTATAGACGTGCTGTATGACCGTCTCGCGGTCGTCGCCCGACGGCAGGTCGATATCGATATCCGGATACTCGCCGCGCTCTTCGGACAAAAAGCGTTCAAACAACAGTTCGCCCGCGATCGGATCAACCGCCGTGATGCCCAGCGCGTAACAGACGACCGAGTTCGCCGCCGAACCGCGTCCCTGCGACAGGATGCGGCGCGACTTGCAGAAATCTGAAATATCCCAGACGAGCAGGAAATAGCCGGCGAGCTTCAGTTTCGCGATCAGGTTCAGCTCGTGATCGAGCTTCGCCTGAATCTTCGGCGTCATCTTGCCGTAGCGGTCCACGGCGCCCTTTTCGCTCAACGTCCGCAGCAGCGAATCCATCGTCTCCCCGTGCGGCACCGGAAAATCGGGAAACGTGTATCCGACGTCATCCATCGAGAATGTGATGTGCTCGGCGATCTCTTTTGTGCGTGCAACGGCATCGGGAAATTCTTCGAATAGCCGAAGCATCTGTTCATGCGATTTCAAATGCCGCTCGGCATTTTGTGAAAGGATCTTTCCAGCGTCGTAGATCGTGCAGTGATTTTTTATGCAGGTAAACACGTCGAAAAGCTCGCGGTCCTGCTTGTCGGCGTAATACGCTCCATTGCTTACGAATGTGGGCAAATGCAGCTTGTGTGCAAGGCCCACGAGCTGCTGATTCACGTCTTCCTCGCTTCGCAGGTAATGCCGCTGCAGTTCGACGTATAAGCGTTTTTCGAAAACGTAATTCAGCCATGCGAGATCACGCTGCCCTTCGCCGCGTTTCACGCTCGCATGCATAAAGCCGTCCTGCCCACCCGTGAGGCAGATCAGGCCAGTCGAATGCTCTTCAATGTCCTTTCGCGTCGCAAAATGCTCGCCCTTCGTATGTCGAAGCTTAACGGTCGTGATCAGCTTGCAGAGATTTTGATAGCCGGCAAGATTGATCGGCAGCAATGGAAGTACGCTGCCATCGTCCATCGTGATCTCGGCACCGATCATCGGCTTGACGCCGATCTCCTTCGCTTCAAAATGAAAGCGGGGTGCACCGGAGACCGTGTCTCGGTCAAGCAGCGCGACGCCGGGAATGTTCAATTCACTAGCGCGCCCGACGATGGCTTCCGGCATCGACCCCGATGCCAGGAAGCTAAAGGCCGAACGTGTGTGCAATTCATAGAACATATGGAGTGCGGACACCCTCGTCCGCATTGAGCCCGTAGGGCGAAATCCTATTCCGAACGCTCCGCGTTCGTTGCGGACGTCCGCGTTCCGTCCTTTTGTCCGCCCGTTGTCCGGTGCATGTCCGGTGCTTGTCCGGCCGCACTGAGTGGACACACAAATAGCTGTAAGGATTGGGGTTATGGCCAATTTGGCGGCCAAAACCGTCAAATTTTGAAAAAACTTTTTTCACTAGTCGTACCCTCCTGTAACGAACCATCCATCCATCGTACGGGCGAGCCGATAAATACGCCGATTATCGATCTCAACATCCCATTCCATACGCTGCCAGAAGGCACGCGTCCACCACTGCGACGACTGCAGCCACGCGCCGCCGTATTCCGTAACGCGTCCCGCAAAATGATCGGTGCTTACGTATAAAAGACGCCCTTCCGCCGTTTTAATATCGGCGGGAATCGGCGGATGAAAATACGTCAATGCCAGAACGGGCCGCTGTTCTTTTTGTTCGAGGATCTCTTTTCCGACCGGCAGTTTTTCGTGATCAAGCTCGAATGCCTCGGGCAGTCTTTGATCGACCAACGCCGGCACGCCAACATTTTCCGAGCCGACGATCTTCTTGATCTTGTCCACCGTGAGCAGAAGGCTTTCGGGCTCGGGCCGTGTCGCCGCGAATAGCCCGCGTTCGAGCGCACGTGGACGGGCGAAATGGCACACGAGCCGCAGCGAGACGATCGCAGCCTCGGGCGGAGCATTGCCGATGCGCAGGTTCATCAGTTTTAGCCAAAAGCCTTTCTCGCGCGTCGGAAACGAAAGCTTTATCGAATATTGGGCACTCGTTTTATTGTCCAGCCCGAGTGAAATGTCGATTTGCTCCGAGCTGAAACCAAACGTGCCCGCTTGTTCCAAAACCTTGCCGAGGCCGTGTCCCAAAATGAAAATTAACTGCTCGAAATCTTCGACCGGAAAATCCAATTCGTAGTCCCAGGTGACGGTCCGTTCGCGCAGGTTTGGCGTCAGGATATGCGCGCCGCGCTGGTTCATCAGATCGAGAACGCCGCGGAATTCGAGCCCGTAGCGCGCGACAAGATCGTTCTCCGGAACATTTTTCAGGTCGGCCGTCGTCTCCAATCCAAGCGAATGAAAAACCCGCAGAGTGTCTTCATCGATGCGGAGCGCCGAGAGCGGCAAAACATCATGGCGGTCTTCGTCAACGACCGTCACACCGCGTCGGCTACGGGCATAAAGCTCTGCAGTGCTTGCATTTGCGGCAATTGCGAGGCTGCCGTCAAGCCCGCGGCTCTGCATCTCATTCACGATGCTCTCGGCGATCTGCGTTGGCGAACCAATGCGATTTTCGAGGCCGCTGACGTCGAACAGAACGCCGCCCTCGATGGTCTCGATGCGGTAGGAAAATTGCTCGGCGATGGTGACGAGCGGCGAGCGGCGAGCGGCTAGACCAAAGTTCCCCTCCTTACGAAGGAGGGGTACGGCTGCTTTAGCCGGGGGGTGGTTCTCCGTGTCAGTAGCCCGCACATTAGTAAGGGCGCTCGTAACCATTCGGGCGCCCTCATTCACATTCGGGCTACTGACACATTTTTCAGAGAGAACCACCCCGTCCGCCGAAACGGCGTCCACCCCTCCTTCGTAAGGAGGGGAGCTTAGAAGAAGACATGCGTACAGCTTACTCATCTGCGTACTTCGCCTCCATTGTTCTGAACTCGGGCTTCATGATGAACGGCTTTCGCGTGTTCAGATTGATCTGCATTTCGCTTAGCAGCTTGAAGCGGCCGGTGCCGCGCCATATCGCGCGATATGTGTCGAAAAAATATGCTTGATCAGCCGCCGAACTTACGTGAGAGCGATTGCCGGTAACGATCAATAATGTCTGCCCGTCACGTATCTTCGTGCGGAAACGGTACCAGTAAGTTTTCGGGATCAAGTTCAGTTCTTTGCGGTGAACTCCAGCGAGATTGAGCCACAGCATTCCGAAACCCTTCGCCTGCAAAATGTAATCGGCCGCCGTGAGCGCATTTTCGACACTGCCGCCGCAACGCACCCACAATAGATTTTCGAGCACGACGCCGTTCGCATCCGCCGAATGCGGATCGAACGCGTCGTTGAGATCTACTAGAGCGCACACCTCACCGTCTTGCGTGAGACGCGAAAGTATATTGAGCGTCAGACTCGTTTTGCCGGCGGTCTGATCGCCGGTAAATTCCGTCACGCCGCCGCGAAGAAGTTTAAGATCGCCCGCCTCGACATAAGTTCGGCCGACCTTTTGCTCCTCATGCAGATGCGATAATTTTTTGACGACGCTCAAATGGGCCATAGTGTTTTGTGCAATCATATCCCATCCGTGAAACGCCGTCAAAACAGATTAGCCTACTAATTTATTGAAACTAAAGGCTTTAGATGAATATCAGGAAGCTAAATAAAGTGAGTAAAAGGCTTGTCTGGAAAAGTTAGCGGTCGTCACGGGACATATCCAGCGTAAGAGCGACGCGGTAGATCGCCGCCTCTTCGATATCGACATCTTTCGATGCCGAGATACCCTTAAGCTTAGCAGTGACGCGATATTTCGTATTACCCGGCGGACGTCGAAAACTGAATTCACCCGAAGAATTGGAAAAAGAACTGGCAATCGATTTTGTCGAACCGTCGGCATTGATCTGTTCAAGCTGGATCTTGGCGCCCGTAACGCTCGAACCTTCCTTAAAGAAAACAGATCCCTGAACAAAAACGAAGTTACCGCGATCAAGCGACAAGATCAGACGGTCGCCAAGATCGCGAATACCTTTTTTGATCTCAACACCGTGAAGCGTCCCTGCGCTATAACCATTCGCATCGAAAGAAACGTTGTACTTACCCTCGGAAAGGCCGGAGATCTTGAACTCGCCCTTTCCATCGGTCGTCGCAGTCTTCACTTCCCTGCCGTCCTGCACAATGCTAATCGCAGCGTTAGGGATGCCGTTGCCATTCGGAGCTTTCACTTTACCTTTGACACCGCCAGACTGTGCACCCGCAAGTCCTGCGAACGCAAAAAGGGCCGTGAAAAGAAATGTGATGGAACGTGTCATGCTGGTGCGGAATTGCGGTATTCAACCGCTACATCATTGATGATGTCGTCAAGGCTTCGGGTTGGCTGATAACCGACCAATCTCTTTGCCTTTGCAAGGTTTGGGACACGGCGACGCATGTCCTCAAAGCCATCGCCGTAGGCTTCTTCGTACGGAATGAACTTGATCTCACTCGAACTCCCGGTCAATGTTATAGCCTTATCCGCAAGGCCGAGGATCGAAACCTCTTCATCGTTTCCGAGATTGACCACCTGTCCAAAGCACTCCGGCGTCTCAAGTACCTTAACTAAGCCTTCAATAACGTCACTAACGTGGCCGAAACAACGCTGCTGGGTGCCGTCGCCGTGGACCGTGATCGGTTCGTTCTTCATCGCCGCATGCACAAAGCGCGGCACGACCATTCCGTACTGACCCGTTTGCCGCGGTCCCACGGTGTTAAATAGACGCACTACGACCACATGCAGACGCGTTTCCTTCCAGTGGGCAAGAGCAAGGAATTCGTCGAGCGTTTTAGCACAGGCGTATGCCCAGCGATGCTTGTCGGTCGCACCGGTAAGCAGATCGTCATCCTCAGAAAACGGGATCGACGCACCCTTACCGTAAACTTCTGAAGTGCTTGGGATAAGAACACGCTTTCGGTACCGCGAACAAAATTTCAGGATGACGTCGGTGCCGTGAAAGATCGTTTCGATCGTCTTCACCGGTTGTTCCATTATCAGGCGCACGCCGACGGCACTCGCCATGTGATAAACGCGGTCCGTCTCGCGGATCAGTTCTTCCATCAACGGTTCATTCAAAACCGTGTCGATGATCAACCGAAAGCCCTGCATATCTTCGAGATGAGCGATATTCGAATAACGGCCCGTCGATAGGTCGTCGATAACCGTGATCTCGTGGCCGTCTTTAATAAGGCGGTCGGCTAAATGGCTGCCAACGAATCCGGCGCCGCCGGTGATGAGGATCTTCATAAGATACAGTAATCAGGCCTTCGCCGCTGAGACTCTTTCCGCAAAATACGCGACCGTTTTCTTCAAACCATCAGCAAGCGGGACCTTTGGCTCCCAATTCAATAACTTCGTTGCCCGGTCAATATTTGGCTTACGCTGTTTTGGATCGTCCTGCGGCAGCGCCAAATACTTTATTTTGATCTCTTTTCCCGTTGCGTCTGCAACCTCATTCGCAAGCTCGTTCATTGTGAACTCACCAGGATTGCCGAGATTTACAGGCAGATGAATGTCGTTGGCTTCGGCGTTCATCAACTTGATAATCCCTTCGATGAGGTCGCTGACATAGCAAAAAGAACGTGTCTGTGAGCCGTCGCCGTAAACTGTAAGTTCTTCGCCGCGAAGCGCTTGAACGATAAAGTTCGACACTACGCGGCCGTCATTCTCAAGCATTCGCTCACCGTAGGTGTTAAAAATGCGTACTATGCGCGTGTCGACCTTATTTTGACGATGATAATCCATCATCAGCGTTTCGGCGATGCGTTTCCCTTCGTCGTAACAGCTGCGCAACCCGATCGGGTTCACGTTGCCGAAATAGTCTTCGGTTTGCGGATGGATCAACGGATCGCCATAAACCTCGCTCGTCGAGGCCTGCAGAATTCGCGCCTTCACGCGTTTCGCCAGCCCCAGCATATTGATCATGCCCATCACGCTTGTCTTAACGGTTTTGACCGGATTGTACTGGTAATGGACCGGCGACGCCGGGCAAGCGAGATTGTAGATCTGATCGACCTCGAACATTATCGGTTCGGTCACGTCATGGCGAACCAATTCGAAATTCTTATTATCGAGAAGGTGGGAAATATTCTGCTTGCGGCCCGTGAAAAAGTTGTCGAGGCACACGACCTCATTACCCTCGTTCAAGAGCCTTTCGCAAAGATGCGAGCCGATAAAGCCCGCACCGCCTGTGATCAATATTCTCTTCAAGTTTATTTCTGTTTTTTTCTGCGATCAATAACCCAAACTACTACTATAGCCTCCGCCGGTCACATTTGGAATAAGGCTCGCATGGTTAGGCTCGGCTGCCGTTAGGCCCTGGGTTATCAGGTCCGCCGAAAACTCGCCCTGTGCTCCCCTTAGAATCGCCTCGCAATTCATCCACTGGCTGACCTTGGCCGAGACATCTGTCGATCCCCCCTCGCCTGCCCCGCCGTAATTGTGCAGGATCTGGACTTTGGTTGAGTTTGGGTATCGCTTTCGCAAATATCGCAAGTAATCGACAGACGCGTTAACCGAAATTAACGGATCGCTCACGATCATTTCGGGCGTGTACTTCATACGTTTTTCCGGATAGAGCGCGTTCATTATCCCAAGAGTCGCGCGCTCGATCTGGCCGAATCCGGCGGCGTATTGTTTTAGGTCCTGGCCTTTGTCGCCCTTTTGCCACCAGTTCTGAAACATGCTCTCTTCCCAAAAGAGGCCGATCATCAGCTCGTTAGAAAATTCAACGCGCGTGTCGAGCACATTTCCGTATTCAAGAAAATTCCACATTTGCCCGAAGGTGTAGCCATGTTCGGACGTCCATGTATAGCCTTTCCAGTCTTTGCTGGGCATTTTTCTTCTCCCTGTGAGAGGCGTTAATTTTTCAAGTATTTTTCAAATAAAGCCAAAATGCGCTCGTATTCGTCAGTCCAACTTTCGGGCCGAACGAATCCGTGATTTTCAGAGGGGTAAAGCATCGCTTCGAAATACTGTGTCTTGCCGAGACGGACAAGTTTCTCGATCATTTGCATCGAATCCTGCACATGCACGTTATCATCGGACATCCCGTGAAGGATCAGCATCGGCCGCTGAAGTTTGTCGGCATAGGTGATCGGCGAACTGCGTTTGTAAGCCTCGGGATTCTTGTCCGGAAACCCAAGCCGCTGCGCGGTATAGCCGGGATTTGTCGCGTAGTAATTCTTCCAATCCATGACAGGCCGCAATGCGGCAACTGCTGCGATGCGTTCTGGTGCCCGGGTTACGAGCATCGCCGCCATAAAACCGCCATAACTGCCGCCGTATGCGCCGATACGTTTTTGATCGACCGAATAGTTTTTGACCATGTGGTCGATCGCGTCGATATGGTCGTCAAAATCTTTACCGCCGAGGAAGTCGAAAACGTCGGTACGCCAGTCGCGTCCATATCCGGCAGAGCCGCGGTAGTCGATATCAAGAACGATATAACCTTTCTGAGTTAACAACTCATTGAACATGAATTCGCGGTAGTAGTTGTTCCAGCCGTTGATCGTGTTCTGAAGATAGCCGGCACCGTGAACAAAGATCACCATCGGATATTTCTGCTTCGTATTGTGGCCGGCCGGCAAATAGATCTTTGACTTGATGACCTTTCCGTCGCGCGATGGAATGTCTATGAATTTCGCATCGTTCCACGGGCGTTTCGCAAATGTTTCCGGAACGGAATTCGTCAACCTAACCGGCGTGTTCAACCCGCGACATCTTGGACAAACTTTTTGCACGTAAAGGTCGTCAGGCTGATTCCAACGCGAAAAGCTGTACAGAAGCGTCGGTTGGCCATTGACATCGTCCATTTGTGGACTTCCACGCATTCCCTTTTCGTTAGATGGGAGCATTACTTTATCGCCGCTTGCGGGAAAAAGCGCATAGAATTGCCTTTCGGCTGAATTCTCCTCAGTAGAGTTAAATATTATTTGATCGCCCTCGGCGTTCCATTTGGCCCACTCGACCTGCCAATTGCCCTTCGTCAGTTGTGTCGTTGAAACATCCGATGAATATCCTGGATCGCCTTTCGCACTTGTATCGCCGCCGCCGAGCTCAACCTTATTCGGCGTGAGTTTTGCCAGATAAATATGGTTGTAGCCGTCTTTCTCGGAACCGTAAAAAAGCTGGGAAGGGTCTTTCGGATTCGGTTCGAAAATGGCCGATAACGAAGCCTGCCATTTGTCGTCGGTTTCGTCCGCGATCGTAATTATCTGCTCGCCCTTTCCACCCGGACTGTGAACGAAGAACAACTGACGTCGTGTAGTATCTTTGTCGATGCGATCAACTATCAGGTTCTGCCCATCCGCGGTCCAATCCATTCGGCGAAAATTACTCACACCCTCAGGCTTGGGCAGTTTTATCTCGAACGGCATTTCGCGGCTGCCGTCTGCCGACGTGACATACAGCTTTTGTTCTGACCAGCCCCGGCGCGGCCCGCCTCCGGCGACGAATTCGCCGAGAAAATTCGGCACAACGAACTGGCGCTGCTTCGAAGAGTCGGTGACCACGTAGGCGAGCACCTTGCCGGCTTTATCCGGAGTTATGTTTCCAACAGAAATGAAATTTTGCTGATTTGCCTCGCGCGTCAGTTGGATCAATGTTGAATCCGCGATGTTAAGAACAAACACGTTACCGTTTTGCGAAAACAGGATTCGATCGTTATCGAGAAAGCGCCCGCCGAATTCGGGCGATTGGGTTCTTGTGAACCGCTTTGGTTTTGCATCGCCCAGCGTCAACAAATAAAGATCACCGCCATGCGTGAACAGAAGCTTCTTCGAATCAGGCGACCATTCGAAATTCCCGAGTGCATTTTCGCGTTCGCGAACGAACTCATCACGAAGATCTACGCCGTAATTCAATTTATTCTCGCGTTCGGGCGGCCGTTGAGGCGGCGGCAGATCGCTGGGGCTAAGCAGTTTTGTGGCCGCTCCTCCCGACGTTGATTGCAGATACAAGCTTTTTGGATACTTATTCTCCGGGTTCCAAAGATAAACGACCTTAGATCCATCAGGCGAAAGACGTTCGTTTTCGACGCGCATTCCGGCGATCGACGGCTCAGCCATGATCTCGCGGACCGTTAACGGCTGAGCGAACGCCTCAGATCCAATACATAAGATCACGAATAGGAGTGAAAGAATTTTGTAGGTCCGTGTATTTGTCATGTGTCAAAACTCATCCAATTCAGCTTCCTGCAAAGCGTAAAGCACTTTTAATCCGGCTTCATCTTTTGGACGGCCAGCTGCTTCCTTTGCAACTATCAGTGCCGGGATCGACAAGATATTCGCGGAAAATCCATCGAGATCGACTACGATCGATTCAGAAACGAGGTCGAGGTATGATCCGAGACCTTTCACTTCGCCGAGGAGATCGATATCTCCCATCACCGTCTCAAAAGTGAAGTTTGTGCCGTGCTGCAAAGTCGTCCAGTCAAAAACGTATGGAAGGCTCTTCTCCATTCCTCTTGGTCGCGGACGCAAGGGCCCAAGAACAGCGGCGATACGTTTCAAGTTTTCATTCGTTCTTGAATAGCAGATGTCCAGATCTTCTGTTACGTAGTTACCGCCATGGCTTCGTATCGCGACTCCACCAACAATAACGAATTCAACCTCGGACTCGCTTAATTTTCGAGCCACTTCAAAAAGGTTGATCATAATTTTTCTTCTTGTCGACGTTCGGACTTTGCCGCTCGCATCGCTTCTGCGAATCGAACCATCGAATTCGCCGCGTCATCGTTCCGTTTTATCCGTTCTGATGGCGAGAGTCTTAAGTTTTCGATCAATTGAGTCAGATCGATGCCGTAATCTTGCGCCTCAGCGATTTTGCTTCCCGGTTTAGGATTGAGCAGTTTCTCTTCCCGCTTTCGACTCATATCTATATATTTTAATACGAAATCGCGGTACGGTTAAAAGAGCCGAAATGCTTGGCTAAAAAAAGCCTTTTGAAGTATAAGCGATTTATGCAAAACACGAAGCCTACCGACAAGATCGATGAAGAGGACCGGAAGGAAATACGGGAGCAGGGAGAGAAGCCCTCGTACTATTACGACGACGCTCATGGATATAAGGATTACGACAAGGAAAAAGACGGCGATGAAGAGAATGATGAATTCGACGACTAGGCCTGCGTTGTTTCGATGTCAACGGTGATATTTCGCCATTTACCCTGACTGAAACGTAGGATGCTAAGCAGACATCGTGTAAAGTGTCCTGCCAGGATCGCAACCCATATATGGATCGGCTCGAGCACACCGATCTGCTTCATTACAAAACAAATTCCAAGCGGTACCGCGACCTGAGAAATTATTGAGATATATAGCGGTCCCTTCGTGTCGCCCGTTCCTTGAAGCCCGCCGGTATAGGTCAACGCAACCGAAATAAAAATACCCGAGAATGCCAGAACATGCAGAAGCTGCGTGCCGATCTGAACTACTGCCGGGTCGGTCATACCGAAGATCGCCAAAAGCTGCTGTGGAAAGAAGAAAAAGAAAAATCCTACAAAGGCCGAGCCCGCCATGCCGAATCGTGCGGCAACATGAATTGCGGTATTGGCACGGTCGGGATGTCCGGCACCTAAGTTTTGACCAGCAACCGAAGCCGCTGCGCCCATCAGGCCCATCGACGTCCATGTTATGAGCGAGAACAGTTGCACATAAGAGACTGCATATGCGGCCTGGGCTGCTGCACTTTGTGCGAGCGAGCCTATAAAGGAAAGCATCAACACGCCGCCAACGTTCATGGCGATGCCCTGGATTCCTGCCGGGAGTCCAAACTTAAACAATTTGCGTATCACGCCCCAGTCGGGCGCCCAACTGCCGACCCGAGGAAACGACACTACCCATCCGCCGCGCCACAATTTCCATAAAGCAAATAAAGCGACCGAACCCGAAGCGATCGCCGTTCCCATCGCTGCGCCCATCGTTCCAAATGCCGGAATCGGCCCTAATCCCCGGATCAGCACGATATTAAAAGCGATATTTAGCACCGTCATGACCACGCCGAGGACCAATGGAGTTCGCGCATCGCCGGCAGATCGAAGTGCTCCGCCAAGCATGAAAAAGATCAGCATACCGCCACTGCCAACGTACATTATTCGAAGGAATGGAAGTGCTTCGGTCTTCACCTCCGGTGCGGCGTTTACCAAATCGAGCAAGTAAGGCGCGGCAAAATAACCTACTGGAGCGAGTATCCCGAACGCCATAAATATCGCCGTAAGAAAAGCCTGATATACCGTTCTGTTAACTTTTTCCGGTTCGCCTGCACCCGCAAACCGGGCGACCAAAACGCTCATCCCGATAAAGATCGATGAGATGAAAACGATCACTACGATCCAGAGCTGAATACTGACCCCCATGGCCGCATTGCCGCGAAAACCAACGAGATTTCCGACGAGAGCGTGGTCGATCATCCCTTGCAGCCCGCCGATAGCATTCGTCAGCATGCTGGGCCACGCGATCTTCCAAACGGCGCTCGAAAGCGGCCCTTCAACGATCGAACGGTCAAACGGCTTTTTAACTGGTACGGGTTCAGCGACCGCCGGCTCGTCGGCAGCTATGATGCTTTCTAATTCTGAAGAATCGGTCATCGGGGAAAGCCAATACTAAAAACATAACACCGCCAATCTTAAACGCGAATGGCGGTTCAAATGTCTATTCGAATTGGCGGCGGAAAACAGGCCAAAAATAGTTCTAAAAGTTTCATCTTAATCCGCCGTTTGCAAGATTTTCCTTGATAAGCACCAACTAACTCCTGCGAATTCCACACGCATTTCTTACGGTCTTAAGATGCCCGCAAAGCGCTCGCGATAGTACCAAGCGAGAAATATATTCGCGAGCACAAGAAACACAGCGACAGGTAACCCTGTCCGATCGAGAAAAGTATGCACCATCAAGATATTCACGATGATCGGCGACAAGATGACCATCGCCAGCGGGACAAAATATCCTGTCACGAGAAGCAGGCCGCAAACCAGTTCCGTGATCTTCAGTAGGGTGAAGAAATAACCCGACGCGGCGAGCCCCTCGTTGAAAGTTTTGATCGGACCCGTCATCGGCGGCGGGGTTATCAAATTAAAGAAATAAGTGATCGAAGCAAACAGGAAAAGCAACCCCATCAGGGTCCGAACAATCACCATCGCGATCTTCATTTGAACATTCCTCCATTCTCTAATTCGTAACGACCGCCGATCTCGATGGAGCGAGAGAAACAAGATGGCGAAAGATCTCCACCATTGCGACGGTATCTAATTCACAATATTTTTCCAGATCGCAAAAGGCCCTTTCCCTTTCCTCTATGCTCAGGGTTTCCCACTTGACCGCGCGAAACCAGCTTATCGTAGCCGTCATCCCGTCGCCGATGCCAAGTTCTTTGTAGGACAATTCGGGGACAAGAACGGGGAGGACCTTTTTGATGGACGTCCGCCCTTTGAATTCGGGATGGACATAAAGGTTCTCGGAAAAGATCTTCATTAGGTCGTATGTTTTCGAATTAACTTCTTCGAAAAATGCAGCGTGCTCGGGAAACATCGCAGCCATTTCACTATTCCGTGTCTTTTCGAACGACTCGTACCATACAAAAACAGTGCCGATTCCGCCTGACATCGCGTTCTTCAGACTATCGGTTAATTCACGCACCGGATCGCCATCTCCGCGCGACAAAAAGAAATCGTGTCTTGGTTCGGCACCGGGAACATCGATGGTATGCAGTGAATATTGAAAGCACATTTGCTGAAACGGCTTTAGACCATCGAACTGCGGTATCGCATAAGCAAATGTCTCGTAATCAAGAAACTGCAGCGGATATTCCCAGGCCTCAACGCGCTTGACGATCTCGTCAAGGTTGATCAATATCTCACCGGATTTCGCGGCCGATACCTGAATTCGCTGCTTTGCAGACAGCGGATAATCGTCGGGCACGTCAATAATCGAGACAATGCCTTGCGATAGCAGGTCCCGACGCTTGTCGTTCTTTAGAAATGCGATGTCAAAGACCGTATATTCCGGCAGATCAGGAAAATGCATCTTAATAAAGCTGCAGTCCAGTTTGTTATCTGCGCAGTAGTCTAAAAGCGAAGGAACAGGAACGGTGTCAAGATACGCCCTCGCGTTCTGCGCTTGATCGATCGTCGATTCCCTTAATTCCCTGACCTGCTCAGTGACATCTGTCACAACAAAAAGCTGTTCGGGGTCGATCTCGCCCGCCCGAAGGTAATCTCCGTTCATCGTGATCATAAAACACCGGCCGACGGTAAATCCATTTCCTTCGGCGATCATCGCTTGAAACGCGATGTCGTCGATGTGCTCCGCTTTTACCGAGGCAGCAGATTTTGTTTCGTAAAGGTCGATCAAACCGGTCGCGTTCTCGGTGACTGAAATATCGCTGCGTGCGTAAAACTCGGCATTCTGAAACGGACGCTCAAAATCGACGGTATATTCATCGCTGGGACCGAACCGTCTCAACTGTTTCGCCAACTGTTGTACCGCATATCCCTGTTGCCGCAAATGTTCGTATTCCAGTGTGATCGGTTCGGCCACCAGCAGCGGTTGATGATGCTCGAGCCAAAATTCCTGCGGACATTTCAAATACCGAAGGTACGCGGTCTTTGCGAGGCGATCTTTCATAAAGGCAACGTAGAACTATTTATAAGATTCTACGCTTGCCGCTGCAATTAATCACGCCTGCAGCACTTGATTCAAGCAGCGTTCTTGCCGATCTTGATCGCTATACTTTACGCGGTTGCGGACCTGTCCTTTTCGCCCTCGGTCTTGTGTTTGACGATATAAGAATTCAATTCTGTGATCTTGTCGTTCTTGAAACGATAAAAATCGCAAAAGGAGTATTTTCCGTCAATTCCCTTTTCGTCCTTCATCGTCATATCGCCGCGGCAAGCAACGGAATCGCCTTCCGCGATGTATTCCGCTACAGTAAATTTCGGCGGTTCCATGTCCTTCATGCCGGCCATCCATTCGCGGATCTCGCTTTTTCCGTTTCTGGTTTTTTCACCGACCATCGACCACACGACGTTGTCATCGCATAGATCCAGAAATCCTTCCGGATCATTTGCAGTAAATTTTGCATTAACTTCTTCGACAATTTCTTTATTAGCTTTTGCCATTTTCTTCTCCTTGTTATAGATGCTTATCGCAGCGGATCGTGCGACGGGTGGGCAGCGTTCATCGGCACCGAGACGTGCTCATGAACTGTGATCCACTTATCCTTGATCTTTTGGAAACAGGCCGTAACCCGTACCCATGGACAATGGTCCGGATCAAGCCCGGCTGTGTGAATACTCGTCAACGTATGGATAAAACCAAGTTCGTCGTTGGCGAATATTTCCATCTCCCGAAATTCGCAGGTTATAGACCCTTCGACGCGTCCGAGAAAAGATTCCCAATTCTTCCGGTAATTTTCCTTACCTCTAATTTGTTCTGGCATCGGAACATCGAAAACGCGAACGTCGTCCGTGTAATGTTTCAGCAAAGCATCGATATCCCGAGCTTCGACCGCGGCGGCCCAATCGTTAATCGCATCACGCAGTTCGTCAACGGCTTTGGATCTTGCTTGTATTGCTTTCATAGTTGTACTCCTTTCGAAATGATTTTCGGGGAAAAATAGGAAGGGCGAGTAATGCAAAATCATGCAATTCTAGTACCAACAAGAACGCGGTAATTTGCTAGGAATCTGTTCGATATCAGGACGGTATTCCGGTGAATGCGAAAAGGGCTTGTGAATGCGAAAAGGTCATTCGCTGTTTTACGACTGGGAAAATCTAAGCGGTGCGAACTTGAAAGCAGCACTTGGGCGACAAGGAGCGGTCACATGACTCGACGACATCTGTTTCGAGGATCTCAGAAAGCATCGACTCAGTGATTTTGCAGACTTCGGGGTGTTCCCTAACGGCCTCGGAGAACGGACAACTGTTGCTGCTAATAGTAATCTGACCGTTCTCAGATGCTGCTGTTGCAGAACCGCCAAGCGATTCGATCGCAGCAATAGCCCGATCGACCCGTTGATTCATATTTGTATCTACCGAATCCTTGTTTTCTTTGCCGATTCCGAAGCCAATGTCGCGAATTCGTTCAATAAACACGGATGGCGACAAAACGCTGCGAAGGGACGATAGTAGCCGGTTGAATAATAACCCGTATGGCCGTGGAAAAAGCTCGCGGGCATAGTCAGAGAGCCCGTAAATGTAATGCGGCTTTCTGATCCCTTTGACCATTCCCTTTTGCGTTACCAATCCATCGCGTTCAAGCGAGAGTAAATGTGCACGGACAGCGTTGTCCGTCAAGCCGAGTTCCGCCGCTAAACCATTGACAGTTAGATCATTTCGCCGCAAAAGCATGATCATCCGTCCACGCGTACTTCCCAGGAATCGACGGTCGAAATTTATTTGAGCCATTTTATTGTTCCTAATGCCCTATCGCTCTCGATAAATCTTGTGTTTCTAATAAGTCCAACATCTTATTGACTTATTGGCTATAATAGCATAGGATTCAGGTTACAGCATATCTTTTTTGCTGAAACTGCATTGTTTTGGAGGACTTATGGCATCTATTGCACAAAACACAAGCGCCGTCGGATTGGGTTCATCCGAGTCTATGACTGGTAATCCGACTTATCAGGCGTATCAGATACTTCATTTCGGGTTTACAGTGGCACCGATCATCGCGGGCCTTGATAAGTTTTTACACCTTTTAGTTAATTGGGACCAGTATCTGCCGGCCACCGTTAATAATATGCTCGGCGGGCACGGGCATGAATTCATGTATGCGGTCGGCGTAATCGAGGTAGTGGCGGGTATCGGTGTCTTTCTCAAGCCCAAGATCTTCGCGTACGTTGTTTCGGCGTGGCTATTCCTGATAATCGTGAATCTGCTTCTGATTCCCGGCTACTTTGATGTGGCATTACGCGATCTCGGATTGGCGTTAGGCGCGCTTGCGCTCGGCAGGCTGAGCTCGACCTTCGATAAATAGAATTATTTCCGGTTGATCTTATGGTTGGCTGATGATTTATGGTCGTCAGCTATTTCTTTGGCCGCTCGTTTGCTTTGAGAACTCGCTTTCTTAGCCGAATGGCTTTCGGCGTGACCTCGATCAGTTCGTCGTCCGCGATAAACTCCAGTGCTCGCTCAAGCGACATTTCACGCTGCGGAACGAGACGCATCGCTTCATCCGCTGAGGTCGTACGCATGTTTGAGAGTTTTTTCTCTTTGATCGGATTTACGTCCAGGTCGACGGCACGGGCATTTTCGCCGACGATCATTCCTTCATAAACCTTGATCTGGGGTTTGACAAAAAGAACGCCGCGTTCCTGAAGGTTGTAGAGCGCGTACGTGTTCGTTTCGCCCATCCGGTCAGAAACAAGCGAGCCCGTCTGACGGGATTTCATATCGCCCTGCCATTTGTCGAACCGAAGGAAGAGAGTATTCAATAGCCCCGTTCCCTTTGTCTCAGTCAAGAACTCACCTCGAAATCCGATCAGCCCGCGTGACGGAACTTCGAATTCGAGCCGCACACGGCCCGAACCATTGTTGATCATTTTGGTCATTTGGCCTTTACGCCGTCCCATAGCTTCGGTAACGACGCCGATAAATTCGTCCGGCACGTCTACGACGACTTGTTCGATCGGTTCGAGCAGCTCCCCGGTCTTTTCATCTTTTTTGGTAATGACCTCGGGCTTTGAGACCTGAAGCTCGTAACCTTCGCGGCGCATCATTTCGATCAGAATTGCCAGCTGCAATTCGCCGCGCCCAGAAACCTTAAACTGTTCTGCAGCAGCAGTCAGTTCTACACGCAATGCCACGTTACCAAGCAGTTCGCGATCAAGACGCTCTTTCAATTGCCGCGACGTTACGAACTTTCCGTCAATGCCCGAAAACGGAGACGTGTTTACGCCAAAGATCATTGAGATGGTCGGCTCGTCGACGTTAATGACAGGGAGCGGTTTCGGGTTATCGTACAGCGTGATAGTTTCCCCTATCTCGACGTCGTCAAATCCCGCCAATGCAACGATCTCGCCGGTGCCGGCATTTTCGATCGTCGAACGCTCGAGGCCTTCGAAAACGAAAAGTTCCTTAACCCGCGTTTTTACTAGCGAACCGTCGCGCTTGGAAACAGCGACTTCCTGGTTCTTTGCGATCTCGCCCGAAAAAATACGGCCAATGGCAAGCCTGCCGACAAACGGGTTGTAATCGATATTGGCGACCAGCAATTGCAGACTGTCGTCACGCAAAGCATGCGGAGCAGGAATGGTTTCAATTATCTGATCGAAAAGCGGTTTGAGGTTCTTGCCTTCGTCCGTCAGATCTTTTTTCGCAATACCGTCGCGAGAGATGGAATAGAGAATTGGGAATTCGATCTGTGTGTCGTTCGCGCCTAGATCGATAAACAAATCATAGATCTCATCGACAACTTCTTCGGGGCGAGAGTCCTGACGATCGATCTTGTTTACCAATGCGATGGCCGGAAGCTTTAGTTCGAGTGCTTTTCGCAGAACAAAACGCGTCTGCGGTAGGCACCCTTCCGCCGCATCGACCAACAACACAATGCCGTCGACCATCTTCAACACCCGCTCAACCTCACCACCGAAATCAGCGTGCCCCGGCGTATCGAGGATATTGATCTTGTAGTCGCCATAGCGAACGGACGTGTTCTTCGCCATGATGGTGATTCCGCGCTCGCGCTCGAGGTCCATCGAGTCCATAACGCGATCAACGACCGTCTCGTTGTCGCGATGCGTCCCCGATTGAGCGAGCATCGCGTCCACCAGCGTCGTCTTACCGTGGTCAACGTGGGCGATGATGGCGATGTTGCGTATCTTTTCGGTAGCGATCATATAGATGTAATTCCCGGGCTCAAGGCAAACGAATATAATGCTTCATTGCCGATGGAAACGCAAAAAGCCGGCGCAATTTGCACCGCCTTTGGAATTTGAAATCTAACTGTGAATTACCGAACGACGTCGCCGCCGACCTTCAAATTGTTGGTCACGCTGAACGCTCCCGGAACCGATCTCGCCACTATATTCATATGATTGTAGTCGCCCATGTTATACACGCTGCCTTCAAGCGTAATGTGCCCGCGATCGACTATGAGTCGAACATCCGGGTTCACGGTCCAAAGGTATCGAGAAAGTCCGCCAGCGTTGGAAATCGTCGTGTAAAGGTCGCGGCGGATCTGTTCGTCAAAACTTCCAAGCGGCAGCAGTTCGATCTTGTTGATGACGCGTGTAACGCCCTTGACGTGCTTTACATAACCCTCAGCGTCGCTTTTGTTGATCGCATTCCGAACCTTGCCCGTAAGCGTAACAACGCCGTTGTTGTCGATCGAAAAATCGATATGATCAAAAACTTCGTAGCGAGGGATCTTGAGAATGCTCCTTGCGACCTGTTTTTCTAATTCAACAGGTGCCTGCGCGCTTATGCTAACCGCTGAGATCGATAACGATGCCAAAATTGTAAAAATTGCGAATAAAATTGTAAGCCTTTTCATCACTTTAATTATCACTCCTCAATCTATCATTCGAGCCTTTAGGAGATTCGAAACTTTGACGTAAAAGCGACGGCCGCACGTTGTATGAAAATCGTGTTTTCAAAGGCTTAGATTCGATCTTTTCGTCGCCAAAAGTGAGTGATAGAGGACAATCGCGACGCTGTTTGAAAGGTTTAGACTACGGACTTTCGGGTTGGGCATTGGAATCGTCAGGCAGTTTTTTTTATTCGTCGCCAAGACAGTCTCCGGTAAACCGCGGGTCTCAGGACCGAAAACGAGGCAGTCGTTTCCGAGATATTCAAAATCCGCATAAGAACGCGTCGCTTTAGTAGTGAAATATAAAAAACGCGAATTCGGAAGGGCGGCAACCAAGGCCTCAAGATCCACGTGTCGTTGGAGTTCGACATGTTCCCAATAATCCAGT
>Ga0207701_10002481_pt1 | contig 19084 bp, 13 predicted proteins | sample KBSSwiSSwithPhiX_FD_184294 | JGI IMG/M metagenome (GOLD analysis project Ga0207701, IMG submission 184294) | Switchgrass rhizosphere bulk soil microbial communities from Kellogg Biological Station, Michigan, USA, with PhiX - S5 (SPAdes) (version 2) | ecosystem: Environmental > Terrestrial >... | reverse complement strand
GAGGAAAAATTGCTCTTCACGCTGCTAGTCGGCGCCGCGCGCGAACGACTCTATTGTTCGTTTCAACGCGCGGACGAGAACGGCAGGGCATTGGCACCGTCCTGGTACGTCGACGAACTCGAGCGCGCCCTCCACGAGAGTGATCGGCCCTGCGAAACCGTCGACATTCCCCGCAGCGTCACCGAGAAAGCCGCAACCGCGCCATACCAGCGAGAAGATCTGCTGCTGCCGACCGAGTGGGCAATTCGCCTGAGCCTTCAGGGCCGCGATCCGACTCCGCTGATTGAAGCCTTCGCTCCGCTCCCGGCGATTTACCGCCAAGGAAAAAATGTTGTCGCCGAAATCGATCGAAGCGGCGATCGTTTGCTGGCCTACGACGGGGCGCTCACTGAGTTTCAAAATTACTGGGAGCGTTATTCCGAACGCGGGGTCTCGCCCACTGCGCTGGAAACCTATGCTCGCTGTCCGTTTCAGTTTTTTGCGCGCCACGTACTTGGATTGGCACCCGTGGACCGGCCCGAAGAAATCCTCGGACCGAGTCCCGCTGAGTTCGGCGAGCTCGGCCATGGAATTTTGCATTCCTTATACGCTGCCCTGATCGAGGCGCGCTATTTTACTTATCCTCGGGCACCGCTCGACGTCGATCACGAATTGGAAATCGCGGCAAACCACGCCTTCGCCGAATATCAGGAGAATCATCCGATCGGTTATCCGCTCGCCTGGGAAATCCTGAAAAGAGATATTCTCGAACTGCTGCGCAAAGTCGTCGCCCAGGATCTTAGCGAGTTGAAGGCGTCCGGATTTGCTCCCATGAGCCTGGAAAATAATTTGCGTATGCACCTACCGGACGACTGGCCGGAACCGTTAAATCATCTCCTGATCCGCGGGCGGCTGGATCGCATCGACTGCAAAGATGACGCTGTGCGGGTGATCGATTACAAGTTCAAACTCGGCACAAGCGCGGCAACCCCAGACAAAAATCTTGTCCGCGCCGCGCTCCGCGGCGAGCGCCTGCAACCGCCCTTCTATTACATGCTCGCGCAGCACTGGGCCAAAGCGCGCAGGCAAAGAACAGCGCCCAGCATCGAGGCGAATTTTTTTTATATTGCGCCGCGCTGGCTGGAAGGCCCCTTGATTTCCAAGGCATACGCCGGCGAAGAGCTTACCGGGAATACCGGTGCCGAAACGAAAAGGACGATCGCTTATCTCGCCCGCGGCGTCCGCGGCGGTCGTTTTTTTATCAACCGCGGCGAATATTGCGGCCAATGCGACGCTGCGCCAATCTGCCGCAAAAATCACCCGCCCAGTTTGTGGCGGGCCGCTCAAGATCCGGTAACTGAACCCCATCGCGCTTTACGGCAAAAAAGTTTCGAAATCGATGAGCATGACCCAGAGTGCGAGTGAATTTGCCGATGCCGCCGACCGGCGCGCGGCCGTCACCACCTTCGATCGCAGCGTCGTCGTCACGGCGGGAGCGGGCACCGGCAAGACCACGTTATTGATCGAGCGCTTGGTTCATCTACTGTTGCGTAATCCCGAGCCGCTAAAAATCACCGAGATCGTCGCGCTGACCTTTACCAACAAAGCCGCCGACGAGCTGAAGCTGAGGCTCCGGCAACGCTTGCAAGCTTTTCTGGAGATCGAGCTTGACCGCGAGCCCACAAGCGAGCTTGAGCGCAGAACGTCAATCGATATCCAGGAATTGATTGCGCTCTATCGTCTTTCGAAAGATGACTTACAAACCCGAGTCCAAGATGCGCTCAGAAATCTGGAAAGAAGCGATCTCGGGACCATTCATAGCTTCGCCGCCAATCTGCTTCGTCTCTATCCGCTCGAAGCCGGGCTCGATCCGCAGTTCCACGAGGACGATGGCTCGGCATTCGAGCAGCTCTTCGACGAGCATTGGAGTCTTTGGCTTGATCAGGAGCTGTCGTTGGGAAGCCTGCGCGCGGCGGAGTGGCAAAAAGTTCTTTCCCGCTGCCGGCTCGACCATGTCAAAGCTTTGGCCAAATCCCTTGCGATGGAAAATGTCGATCTGCGGCAGAACACCGATAACGTGACGATGGGTCCAGCCGCTTTGCGCGACTGGCTTTGCCGGCTAGAGAACCGAGCGGCAAATTTGCTTCAACGTCACCCCGAAGACCGCCTCAATGAAAAATTACTTCGGGCGGCGCATGCCACCATCGGCGCATTCAACCAGCTCGCGCACAAATTGGAGCGAAACTCGGAAACGTCGATTTTGTTATCCGCGAAATCGCTTAGTCCCATCACTAGGGGATGGTCGGCCGAAGATATCAAAGAAGCTCAAGTTACCGTGCGCGCCGCCAAGGGCCTCCTGGGCGTCGATAGCGAATTGATCGGGATCCTTTGGCGCTTGCTCGTGACCTTTGCAACGGATTTCCGCGAGCGCTTCGTTCGCGAGGGCCATGTCTCGTTCGATGGTTTGTTGGTGCGGGCCCGCGATCTGGTGCGCGATCACGCGCGCGTACGAGCCGACCTCAAACGGCGCTACCGCGCGATTCTCCTCGACGAATTTCAGGATACCGATCCGATCCAGTATGAGATCCTCCTATACCTGGCCGAAGAGCCCGGGCAGGCCGCAATGGACTGGCGCCGAGTCAGAGTAGTCCCCGGAAAAATATTTGTCGTCGGCGACCCGAAGCAGTCGATTTACGCCTTTCGCCGCGCCGATATTGAAGCCTATATCGAGATCGTGCAGAGAGTTATCCAAGCACAGGACGGCATCGAGTGCCGGCTTACTACCAACTTCCGAAGCAATGGCGCCATCCTAGATGGCGTCAATGGTGTCTTTGAAAATCTCATCCAAGCACAACACGGCCTGCAGCCCCCTTACATTCCGCTCTATCCCGCCCCGGCTCGAGGCACCGCTTCAAGTCCGATTCCGAAGCTCTTGGTGCGAAAGATCATTTCGGAGCGCGACGTAGATGCTGAAACGGCGCGCCATCTCGAAGCCGAGAGCCTCGCACGCTGGCTCAAAGACGAGGTCTTGGGTAAGGCCACGATTTTGAACAGCCACGGCGAACGAGCTTGGGCGCAATCCAAGGACGTAGCGATCCTGCTCCGCAAACTGACCGATATTCACGAGTACCTACTGCCCTTACGGCGAGAGAGAATTCGCTACGTGGTCGAAGGTGAACGAAATTTTTACGCCGCTAAAGAAATCATCGATGCCGTGAGCTTGCTTCGCGCGGTGGAGAATCCTTACGACCGGTTGGCGCTGGTCGGCGTCCTGCGATCACCTTTAGGCGGACTGACCGATCAGCAAATCTACGACTTGCATCGGCAAAATCTGCTCAATTATCAAGCCGCAGAAAAGCTTTTGAGCAAAGATTTTCCGCCAAGCTTGTCCGAGCTTTACAACGCGCTCGCTCGGCTGCACCAGGAGACTCGCGCGTTGCCCATCGGAGCTGCCATCGCGCAAGTGTTCGCAACGTTGCCTGTGGAGTTGCTCGCGGCCGGCTATTTTCACGGCGAGCAGGCAGTCGCCAATCTGCAAAAGCTTGCCCAACAGGCCGAGTTGCTCGGTCGCGAGGGGATGACCACGCTCAAAGAAGCCATTCGCCAATTGGAAAGACGAGTTCTCGAGGTCAAGGATGAGGGCGAGAGCGCGCTCGGCGAAGAACATCTCGATGCCGTGCGCATCATGAGCATCCATAAATCCAAGGGGTTGGAATTTCCCATCGTAATTCTCGCCGGCTGCCATAGCGGAGTGGAAGGCGGACGAGGCGCCGATGCAGAGGCATTGTTCGATTGGTCGACCGGGCTGACCGGAGTTCGAATCGGACAAATTTCCGATCTTGCCGGGCTTTACATTGCGGAAAAATCTCGGCTGCGAACCGCTGAAGAACAAAAACGTCTGCTCTACGTCGCCATGACCCGAGCCCGCGAGCATTTGATCATTTCCTGCGCACCTGGGAGTCGGCGCTCCACCGGCAGCTTCCTTTCGATGCTCGATAGTACGCTCGATCAACGAATCACCGCCGCGCAAAAATCGGAGACTATTTCCGTAGGCAAAGGAACAATGGAGATCGAGGTCGTGAGCGCAAACTTGACCGCGCCGAGCGCGGGTCAAAAACTCGCGACTGCGACGGACGATGTAAATTGGCAAGGTTTTATCGAGTGCTGGAGACGCCGCGCGGTCAATTATGAAAACACGCTGTCGTCAGCCCCGTTCGTTACGCCGTCACGCCTCAAATATCAGGAACAAGCTTTGACCGAAGCAGGAAACCGAATCGATGAAGAAGTTTATGGCTGCACTCCGGCGCTCGTGGTGGGCGACCTCGCCCACCGCTTTCTGCAGCACTGGGATTTCGTCAACGACCCTACTCGGTTCGAGCACGTGCTTCACGAGTGGCTTCCTCATGCTCTTTCGACAGAATTGGAATCCTCTCTCGCCCAGATCGAGTCCGAGCTCCAGCAAATCTTTGCCAGCTTCATTCGTTCAAGCGCCTATTCCGAAGTCGCCAGCGCCCGCATCCTCGGCCGCGAAGTGCCGCTCGTGATGCCGTGGAACGGCCAAATCATGGAAGGCATTATCGATCTCATTTACGAAAAAAATGGCTTGCTTTACCTGGCCGACTATAAGACAGATAAGATCGCCAGAGCCGAACTGAACCAACGCGCCGAGCGTTATCGGCCGCAAGCGGAAATTTATTTGCAAGCTGTGGAGCAAAGCCTCGGTCGTTCGCCCGCGGCATTCAAAGTGATTTTTTTGCGGCTCGGCAAAGCCGTCGAACTCAGTAACCGAGAGAGAAATCAGGAGCTATGGCTTTTCTGAGCCGCTTTCTATGAAGGTCATATTTCTCGACATCGAAACCGTGCCCACCGATCAGGCTTTGCTTGAACACGGGCTTCTCGAGCCCCAGTTGCAGCTAAACGAAGGCGATTTGATCAAGAAGCTGAGTCTCTCGGCGACCACAGCAAAAATTCTTTGTCTGTGCTACGCCATGGAACCCGCAGTGCACACCGCGATCGAAGTCCTCGACGGCGATGAGCGGGAAATCATCAGGGGATTCTGGACGCTTGCGGAAGACTGCAATCTATTCGTCGGGCATAACATTCTCGATTTCGACCTGCGTTTCATTTACCAGCGTTCGATTATTCACCAAATTAAACCGTCAAGAGATATTCCGTTCGCCCGATTTCGGAACGCGCCGGTTTACGACACTATGCAGGAATGGAGCAAATGGGGTCGGGAGCATGTCAGCCTCGACGCGCTCTCAAAAGCGCTTGGCATCCCATCCCCGAAGGAAAGCCTCGACGGAGCGAAAGTTTATCCATACTATCGAGCCGGGAAGCTCGCCGAAATCATCGAATACTGCAAACGGGACGTCGATTCTGCCCGGAAAGTTTATCGCCGCCTGACGTTCACGAACGGCACGTTGGCGTAGCGTTTATCTGCGTGTGGCGTGACGAAAGATAGCCATGCGGACGATGTGTGCAGGCCCAATACCGAATCGCGCCTCGTTTGACTCCCCTTTAGTCAATCGATAATAATTGATTCAAATCCGCCGGGCTTGAGCTAAGCATCGCGATCCCACGCCTGCAGATTCCAAAGATTTGATAAGAGCGTAAAGGAGGCATTCATGGATCATCCTGCTGAGCAATCGTTCAAAGAACCGTCAGATAAAAAAACCCGAGCCGGATACGGAAAATTTGTCCGGCCAAACACTCCCTACGACAACTTCATGGAGGCGCAGAATATTCCCATTTATCGCGACATCGGCGTGCGCCGAGTGCAGGATCTCCCACTCAAGCCTTGGAAGCGCACCGGGGGCAAAGGCACTTTCATTCAGCTCCTTGGCACCGAAGGCTTATGGGGCAGCTACGTCGTCGAAGTTCCGGGTGCGGGGGCCCTCAACGCCGAGAAACATCTCTACGAAGAGCAGTTCTTAGTGGTCGAGGGACGCGGCACCACGGAAGTGTGGGTCGATGGCAATCCTAAAAAGCTTACCTTCGAATGGCAGAAGGGTTCCATCTTCGCGATCCCGATGAACGCGATGCATCGGATCGTCAATGCGACCTCGAGCCCGGCGCTGCTACTGGCGGGCACCACGGCACCCAATATTATGAACAACTTGGATAACGAAGATTTTATCTTTAATTGCCCGTACCATTTCAAAGATCGCTTCGATCCGCGCGACGATTATTACAAATACAAAGAGGACGTGACGCCGGACCCGTTGCGTGGCCTGGCCATGCGCCAGACCAATATTATCCCCGATGTCATGTCCTGCGAGCTGCCCCTCGATAATCGTCGTTCCCCGGGATATCGTCGCATCGAACCGCACATGGCTGGTCAGCAATTTTATTTTTGGATCGGCCAGCACGAAACCGGCCGATACTCGAAGGCCCATGCGCATGGATCGGCGGCAGTGCTCATCTGCCTCAGCGGCAAAGGATATACCTATACCTGGCCGGCAAAGCTCGGCACGCACCCTTGGGAAAAGGGCACGACAGAAGAAATTCGCCGTCAGGACTACGAACCGGTCGGTATGGTCAGCGCGGCCCCGATGAGCGGCAACTGGTTTCACGCTCATTTCGGCGCAAGCAAAGAACCGCTCCGCCTGACCGCCTGGTTTGGGCCCAATGCGCCGGGACGCGACCGAGGCCGACCCGGCGAAAGGGGAATCGACTACGGCGCCATCGATATGAAGGATGGCGGCACGGCGATCCCGTACAATGAAGAAGATCCGTTCCTACGCAAGGAATTCGAAGAAACTCTCGCCAAGGTTGGCGGGCAGTCGCGCATGGAGCCGGAACTCTACACGCACTCCTACTAGCTAGCTAAAAACCGTCTACAGTCTCGCGTCCAGAGTTTGGAGTTTGGTTCAACGCCAGATGCTAGACTCTGGATGCTCAACAATCTCATACCGAAGGAGTTTCATGGCCACTGCAGAGAGAGGCTCGTTTTCGAGCGCCAACCGCCACATGCAGGAAGAGGAAAATCTCCAACTCACCAGCGTGGGCGTCGACATCGGCTCCTCTACTTCGCACTTGGTTTTTTCCCGCCTCGAATTGACCCTCGAAGGTTCGCGTTATCGCGTCACTAAGCGTGAAGTCTTGAACGAGTCTGACATTCTTCTCACTCCGTACGTCGACGATACTCGGATCGACGTCGATGCTCTCGAATCTTTCATTAACCAGCAGTACAAAAAGGCCAAAATCAACCGAGATCAAGTGGACACGGGCGCTTTGATTCTTACCGGTGTAGCGGTGCGCCGACGCAACGCTCGCGCGATCGCGGAATTGTTCGCTGAAGAAGCTGGAAAGTTCGTCGCCGTCAGTGCCGGCGACGGGCTCGAGGCGACCATGGCCGCCCACGGCTCCGGCGCCGTGGCCCATTCGGGTAAAATGGGCGGTGTGGTTTTGAACGTCGACATTGGCGGGGGTACCAGCAAATTTGCCATTTGCAATAACGGTAAGGTCGAGGAGGTATCCGCCATCGACATCGGCGCGCGCTTACTCGCGTTCGACGAGAACGGCGTCGTCGTGCGGATCGAAGAAGCCGGTCGCAAGCATGCGGCCTCGGCGGGATTTTCCGTCGCCATTGGCGACAAAATTCCCGAGGGTAACTTGCGCAAGATGGTTTCGGGAATGATGGACAAACTGTTTGCTATGCTGAAGCCGGACTCGATCACTGAAGATATCAGGAGTCTTATGCGGCTGCCGCCGCTGTCTTATCGAGGCGAGATCGATTGCGTGATGTTTTCAGGCGGCGTTTCCGAATTTATCTACAATCGCGCCAAAAAAAGTTTCGGCGATCTCGGTCCGCTGATCGCCGAAGAAGTACACCGGCGGGCCGGCAGCTTGGGATTGCTCGTGATGGAGCCCAACGCGCGCATTCGCGCTACGGTCATCGGCGCATCGCAATATACCGTGCAGGTGAGTGGCAACACAATTTTCATTGCGCCGGAGGATTCTGTGCCAGTGCGCAACGTCGCCGTGATCGCCCCGGAATTCCCGCTCAGCGAGGATGACTTCACCAAGGAGGCGGTCGGCGCTGCCCTAACGAACGCGCTACGTCGGCTGGATCTGTTGCACGGTCGCCAGGCCGTTGCCGTTGCTTTTCACTGGGATGGATCAGCAACATTTTTCCGCTTACAGGCTTTCTCCAGCGGCATTGCGGAGGGGTTAAAGGAAATTTTCGCCAAAGGTCATCCGTTGGTTTTGGTCAACGACGGCGATATCGGTGGGATCGTCGGACTTCACTTCCGAGAAGAATTGCAGTTGGAGGTGCCCATCATTTCCATTGACGGCATCGCGCTCAGCGACTTCGACTACATTGACATCGGCGCGCTAATTCCGTCTTCCGGTGCCGTGCCGGTGGTGATCAAGTCGCTCATTTTTCCGACGGCTCCCCAGAATTAGCGCAACACCAGTCCTTCATCAGCGTGCCTTTCTTCTGCAGCCATTGTTGCGATTTGGACTGGTGAATTCCAGAAGCCAAAAGCCAGCAACTGAGAGCACAACGCCGTCCGGTGTCCCGCCGACTCAGCCGTTTGATTCCAGGAAGTGACAGGATTTGACAAAAAGATTTGGCCAATAAGTCCCATCCGCTAAGACTTCCTAAGTTGACATAAAACGCTTTGAGGTTGCTTGACTTTTGTCGTGGTTCCACTTAAAAGCTCGCCAATCGAGCTACCGATGTTGTCCAAATACCGCGCCCGCCAATGTCCCAATTGCCATTACTTTATCGGCTTTGCGGTTGGGAAATCCTTCCTGCACGGCGAAGCGGCTTTCCTGACCAATTTCTGTCTCAATTGCAACTATAAGCTTCCTGTGCATACAATTGTCCGCGGCAATGGAGCCGCGAGGCGGCGTTTGCGGCGACCGAAGCTTCGCTTGATTGTTGGCACGCAGGAATCAGGCACGCTTATCGGGATAGGTCAGAGGCACAGCGACACGATGGATACTAAAATTAGCCCTGCCGATTATGCCCGCCATTTGCGCGCCATCGGCCAAGATTTGGAAAATCTCCATCTCTCTACTTTCAACCTGGAGTACGTGGGCGATGCCTATCTTGTGTGGGTGCGCGCGGATCATGAGGCGGATACCCATCCGGTTTTTCGCATCAGCAAAAATCGATTGCAGAAATTGTGGCGAAACAAAATGCCAGCCCGACCCTTCGGTCACGAGGAACGAGACGGTCGGTCACAATCTGAGACCGGGAAAAGACTTCGTTACTCTGTGCAGGAGCTCGATCGAATTGAACTCGAGCAGCGCGCGCGCCGCCAGCAGCAAAGCGGCAACACCGATGGCCACCGCCTATCTCAGTTGTTGCGCACGGTCGGAGATCTTGTCAGCGAAAGAGGCGAGCGCCTGCTGGGAATCGCGTGGCAGGAGTTATCGGTAAGCGTGGTCGTTGAGAAATCCAATGGCCGCAAAGAAATAGACGTGTTCCGTCCGGACAACTTATACGATCTCTGGGTTCGTATGTATTTAAAGCGCGATAACCGCGCGCTCCTCGATACCCCACACTAAATCTCAATCTTTAGATTGCCCGACCGACTGTGCGTCTAGCGCGCGTCCGCGCCAGAGGGCTCGCCCGCCGTGGCCAGCAGGATTGGTTGATGCGGCGCTGTTGCGGTGTCAAGGGGCGCTGGGATCAGCAGAGTGAAGCTTGAACTTTCGCCAATACGACTGTTCACCTGAATTTGCCCGCCGAGAACGTCCACGTACTTCTTCACGAGATAGAGTCCCAGGCCGACGCCGCCGTGCAAAGTCGTGCCGCCACCGGAGAACTGTTGGAAGCGCTCGAAAATTTTCGGAATCTGCTCCTGCGGAATTCCTTCGCCGGTATCAAGTACTTTGACCTGGAGCATTTTTTCTCGCTGCAGGTACCGTGCGACTATTCCGATAGTTCCCCGCTCAGTAAACTTAATCGCGTTATCAATGAGATTTTCCAAGATCCGGCTGAGCTTCGCCCGGTCGCATTGCACGGATGGCAAATCCGCAGGATAACTCCACACCAACTGCACCTCTTTAGCGAGCCCACCGTCGTAAAACGATCGCAGCTCGGAGAAAAATTCCCACAAGCTAAACTCGTGAAGCTCAACATGAAGCTTTTCGGCTTCCACATTGCTCAGTTGCAAAACCGTATTGATCAAGCGATGTAACTCCTTGGATTGCCGTCCTATGGTCTCGATCGCCTTTTCCTGGATCGGGGTCATCTCTCCCAGCACACCCTGCAAAAACATATCGGCATAACCAGTGATCACGTTCAACGGCGTTTTGAGCTGTGTTGAAATGATTTTTAAGAATTCATCCTTTACCTGGTGCGCGCTGCGCAGCTCATCGGTTTGTCGCCGGCTTTGATCATAAAGTTCTGAGTGTTGGACAGCGACGGCTGCCTGGCCGACCAGCGTCGACAAAAAATCGACCTCTTCCTGATTGAGCTCATGCTCGTTCCGAGTCAGCCATACGGAACATCCGAGCATCTCCCCGTTAGCTGCAAGCGGTAAAGCGACGAGGGACACCAGACCTTCATTCTCAAAAAACTCACGATCCTTAATTTGCGTATCGGTGAATACATTACGAACGGTAAGAGTAGCTCCCGATTGCGCCACACCATCGATCAAGCGCACCAACTCCTTTGCATGTTCCAGCGCGCTGACTTTGAAACCACGTGCGGCGGCGGTGTCGAGCTTTTGGTTGGCAGAATTTCTGACCCGAACGCAGGCGGCGGCATAGGGCAAATGGATCAAAGCCGAATCCAGGAATGATTCGAGGATCTGGGTTTTATCGATGGTCGACGTCACGGATCGGTTCACTTCATGCAGTACTTCCAGCCGTTCCCGTTGACGACGAATTTCCGTCGCGGCTTTTTGCTGCAGTCTTACCTGTTCGTCTTTGCTTCGCGCCGTGCGCCGCATGCGTGCGACTTGCGCGAAGTAGCCATAGAATAGTGAGATTACAAACGGAAATGGCAATCTCAAATAGACCTGCGGATCGAGATCTACCGCGTTATGAAAAACGAAATACGCATACCCAAGCGGCGCCAATATTGTAGTGATCAGCAATCCGCGAGCCTCATTACAAATGCAGCTCACGACTATCGTAAATAAGCAAGCGACGTAGAAATCAGGAGTGGCAGTCCCGCTGGTGCTAAAAACTGCAAGCAATACGATGGTGTCGAAGATCAGTAGCGGTGCGTAGAAATAGGGCGAGTCAAATAGATCGTCAGCCAAAAAATACAGCGTCGAGTGACTCAGCAAATACAGAGCTAAGAGCGCCTGGATTTGTGTTGGCGTCAACCATTCGCTCGGAGTGTAGTACAGGAGATACGAAGAGAGGATAACCAGCGGCCAGCGCAAGCGGATGACGGTCTCCTTGCTTGCCGCGTCGAAAAGCCGATCGAGATTCCAGCTGTGCGGGCGTCGGGGTGAATCGAGGGTTGCGATTTTTTCCATGGGCTGAGCTTCCCTGGCGATATGTGCATATAATATGCCAGCAGCCATTCGCCATGACACGTCCGCGAAGACTTGCCGATTTGTCTAAGCAATTTGACTGGTTGTTTACGGCATGATGGCCTTCTCTTCAAAATTATTTTTCCCAAACGCACAAATCGCTTAAACGGGGCACACTTTTGTCGTGGGAGCTCGTTAGACCACAGAGCAGCAGGCGTTCAAGATTTCGCTGGCGCAGAGCGACTGTTAGCGAGAGTTAATTTTTGCTTGAGCGCTACGAACCGCGCGTATAATGTCTGCGTAGCCGGCGCACCGGCAAAGATTGCCGGCAAGATATTCGCGGATCTCTTGGTCGGAAGGGTTCCGATTCTGTTCGAGAAAGGCTTTGACGGTAAGCACGAACCCCGGCGTGCAGTAGGCACATTGTAACGCGCGCTCTTCGACGAAAGCTTGCTGGATCTCGTGCAGCGAAGATCCCGTCTGGAGTCCCTCTAACGTGGTGATCTCACCGGCGGCGCGCGTCGCCAGTAACAAGCACGAGCTCACCGGCTGCCCGTCAACGAGCACGGTACAGCTGCCGCAAACGCCGACCCCGCAGCTCTCGCGCACACTCCAGAGCTTAAGGCGCTCGCTCAGCACCTCGAGCAACGTATCCGCGTCGTCGATCGTGAGCGTCTCTAGCTCTCGATTGATATTTAGGGTGATCTCGCGTTTCATGCGTAATAAAAATCACCAAGCGGCGCTGAGTTGCTCGACCGCCTTTTTTACAAACAGGCGAGCCATGCGCCGTTTGTACCATTCTGAGCCACGGAGATCGGCAAACGGCGCAATTTGCTGGTCCACAGTGTCGAGCAGTCGCTCGATAACGGCGAAATCGAGCGTCTGATCCTTAATAAAATCTAATCCGCCGACGAGTACCGGGGTAGACGCCAAGCCGCCCAGCGCAACGCGCAATTCACGACAGCGACCGTTGGCTTTGGTCAAAAAGGCGGCGACCCCAAGACAGGGCCAATCGTTGGCCGAAAGCGTGTTGTAGCGCAAGTAAACAGCGCGGCTGTTCTCGGGCATGAACGGAACCTTGATATCGATCAACAGCTCGGCTGGTTCCAGAACAGTTTCGTACAAGCCACGAAAAAACTGACCGAGTGGCACAGTGCGCGCGCCGTTGGCGCCAAACAAGCTAACCTCGGCGCCCAGAACCAGGAGCGCGGGCGGCGGATCGAGACGGTAATCCGCATGGGCGAGGTTGCCGCCTACCGACGCGGTTTGACGAATCCGCACATTGCCAATCTGTCCAAACGCATCGGCGAGTGCCGGAAATGACGCCCGAATCACCGGCGAACACTCGAGACGCCGATGCGTCACAAGAGCACCGATCCGTATTCCGTCCGACTCCGCATTGATTTCAGCCAACCCGGGGATTGTCTGCAAATCGACGAGATAAGGATAATAGAGAGCGCGCTGCTTCATCAAAATCACCAACGTCGTCCCGCCGCCGAGCGCGCGAGCATCGTCACCGTGCCGAGCCAGCATTGCCACCGCCTCAGGCAGAGAGCGTGGCTGCAAAAGGTCGAAGGATCGGATCGCCATGATGTTAACCTCGCAGCTAACCTGCTCGGTCGGGCTAAGTCAAGTTACCCAAGTGAACTTCGTTCCCATAGTGCACCAGACGCGAAAACCGCATCGTGAATCGACGCCTTCGGCAGTTGACACCAACCACTAACTCTGAGAAGAATCCGACCAAGAGGAGGATAAGAACATGTTTGCAAGTATCCGGCACATCGCCGTCATGACCGAGAACTGGGACCGAGAGGCAAAATTTTATCAGACCATTTTCGGTATGAAAAAGATCACCAACGGCATGACCGATGAAAAAGGTGAATACAACAAAAACCGAGGTCACTTGAGCGACGGCGTAATTGGCCTCGCGCTCTTGCAGCGCCAGCCTGGTTTCAAGTCGGGGCTCGATCATTTCGGCTTCGCCGTCGAAGATGTTCAGGTCGTTCGCGACCGGATCAAACAATGCTATCCGGACGTCAACATTCACCAGAGTCAAAGCCATGTGCCGTTTGCCGGCTTGCGCGGCCACGACCCCGATGGCAACCAGTGGGACTTATCGCAGAAAGGCATGAACAACGTCCGCGAAGGGTACGTCGAGTTCGGTTGGGAACAACCGCGCTGGATCAATCACATCTGCATTCGGAGCGGTCGTCCGGCTCATATCGCCGAGTTTTATCAAAAAGTTTTCGACCTCAAACCAGTCGAAGGCATGTCGGGCGACAACAGTTACTATCTGACCGACGGTAAAGTCGGATTGGCGATTCGACCCTGGGACATGGTGCAGTATCGCGGGCATATGGCGGGGCTGGATCACTTTGGCTTCAAAGTAGACAATTTGGAGCAAACCAAAAAAGATCTCGAGGCTCTCGCCGCTGCCGCTCCCGCTTCAGCGGCGAGAAAAATCGCCATCGGCCGCGACGGCGAAACCCGCCAGAAAAATTTGGAAGGCTGCAAGCTCTGCAAGCAGAGTCTCTCGGATCCGGACGGTGTGCTGCTGGATTTGACGGATTGAAAGAATTCGAATCGCCACGAGCCTAGCGGCACATCAGTCAATCTTAGGAGGACCCATGGAGTTTGCCAATCTCAACGACACTATGCGCATGGCCAATGATGAAAATAAACGCTTCGTGCCGCTTTTTGGCAGCGATACTTTTCGTTCCTGGATCATCTACTTTCACCCGGCCGAGCACACGGATATGCATTACCACCTGTCGCCGGAGACATTTCTTGTGCTGCAAGGCAAGGCGTCCGTCAAGGGATTGAAAGGCGAAGAGCGCACCATCGAGAAAAACGAAATCGTTTTTTTCGCTGCCAAGGATTATTACCAGATCACTAATGTGGGGACTGAACCGCTGGTGCTCGTGGGCAACCGGTCCGAAGCATTCGGCGGCGCCCACGTAACGGCTGAGGGAAAAGCTTAATTCACCTTCTCACCGCGTTAACCAGTTAAACCACTTGCCAGGATGAAAAATTCATCCGCGTTACGGCTGCTCGTTTCAATCTCTTTCGTTCTGGCGGTTGCAGCATCCACTGCTAAAGCAGCCGAAGAAATCAAAATTGCCTCTACCGGTCCTGGATTAAGCACGCTGCCGCTTGAGATCGCCGCGCGCAAGGGCTTTTTTCGCGATGAAGGATTCGAGGTTCTCACCATCACCATGAGAACCAATATCGCGGTGAGCGCCCTGCTCAGCCGCAACGTCGACTATGCCACGCCGAGCACCTCGGCGATCAAAGCCGCGACGGCCGGCTTGCCGGTCAAGACAATCGCGGTTTTGCTAGGCCGGCCCGATTATTTTCTCACTGTCAAACGCGAAATACGCTCGGTCAGGGATCTCAAAGGCAAGCGCATCGCCATCGGCAGCTACGGCGCCGCCGCAGATCTTGCGCTGCTCACGGTGGCAAAACAAGACGGTTTGGACCCCGATCGGGACCTCATCCGTTTGCAAATGGGCGGCGCCGCGGCCCGTTACGCTTCGCTAATTGCCGGCAGCGTGGACGCGACGATTTTAACCCTGCCGTACAATCTGCAAGCTGACAAAGCCGGTTACAAGGACCTGCTCTGGTTCGGCGAGCGTCTAGAATTGCCGCTAGCCGGTTTGGCAACACGAGATGAAACCATTCAGAAAAACCCCAAGCAAGTTCTCGGCATTGTAAGAGCGACTTTCCGCGCCATGGCCTTCGCCGGCGCCAACCGCGAAGAAACCATCCTGTTGATGATGAACTGGCTTCGGCTCGACCGCGAAGTGGCGGCACGAAGCTACGAGCTGGGCAAACGAAGTTGGGCCGACGGTGGGGTCGTCTCTGACGCCGCGGTGCAAACGCTGATCGATCAATCGCTGTTAGAACTCAAAACCAAAGACGCCGTCCCTCTCGACAAGGTTCGCAACTGGAGTTTCGCAGAACAAGCGAGGCGTGATATGGGAAGCCAAGGCTCGATGAAATAAACTCATTGACGTGTTTGATCAAGGCTAAAATATTCTGAACTTAGATATTTTTTTCGATTGTTTTCTTTTTTCATTATTGCCCGCCAAGCCTGATTCCGCTGCCTGACCCCGGAGAATAGTTGTGGCAAACCAAGCAGTCGAGCGCAGGCTCGCAGCGATCATGGCGGCTGATGTCGTCAGCTATAGCCGGCTCATGGGCACCGACGAAGTCGGCACGTTGAATAGACTGAAAGCCCACCGGCGCGAGCTGATCGATCTGGCCGTCGCGGGCCATCGTGGCCGGATCGTCAAGACCACCGGCGACGGCATGCTCGTCGAGTTCGCCAGCGTGGTTGACGCGGTCGCCTGCGCTGTCGCCGTCCAGCGCGGCATGTTGAGCCGTAATACTGACATACCTGAGGACAAGCGCGTCATCTTTCGCATCGGCATCAATGTCGGCGACATCATCATCGACGGGGACGACATCTTCGGCGACGGTGTGAACATCGCGGCGCGCCTTGAAACCTTATGCGAGCCGGGCGGGCTGTGCATTTCGCGCACGGTGCACGAACAAGTTCGTGACAAGTTGGCTTTATCCTTCGCCGATCTTGGCGAGCAGACGGTGAAAAACATCTCGCGCGCCGTCGGCGTGTTTGGGATGTCGGCGAAAGACATCGCGGCACTGCCTGAGGAAGAGCTGCCCCACGCGTCGGCGACCGCCGAGCCGGCGGCCGAGATCGCGCCGCCGCCGCACCGACGGAAAATAATATTATCCGCCGCCGCTATTTTGATTCTCATCGTCGCCAGCGGCGCATGGTTTGTGCGCCAACGCGGATGGGGCCTGGGCGGCAACGTCGCCTCTACCGCGCGCCATTCGATCGTCGTGCTGCCCTTCACTAACCTGAGTGGCGACCCGGAGCAGGCTTACCTCGCCGATGGCCTGACCACCAAGATCACCACCGACCTGTCGCGCGCGTCGGGGCTGTTTGTGATTGCCGCGACGACTGCGAACACTTTTAAGGACAAGCAGATCACTGTCCAGCAGGTGGGCAAGGATCTAGGGGTGCGCTATGCCTTGCAGGGTAACGTTCAGCGCGGCGGTGAAAAAATCCGCATCAACGCCCAACTCGCCGACGTCTCCTCCGGCGGACAGCTCTGGGGCGAAACTTTCGATGGCGACCGCTCCGACCTGTTTGTGCTGCAAGACCGGATCACCTCGCGCATCGCCAACTCCATCGGGCGGGAGATCGTAGTGGCGGCTGCCCGCGAGAGCGAAGCGCGCAAAACCGATCCGAAGGCGAGCGACCTGATGCTCCACGCTCTGGCCCGGACTACCAAAACCCCGACTTTGGAAAACCTGCAACAACGGGAAAAGCTATTTCGCGAGCTTTTGCTGGTAGATTCCAACAGCGTCGATGCCATGGCGCAGCTGGCAACCTGCCTGGTAAGCCAAGGACGACGATTCACCAACGTGCTGGGCCCACAAGTCGCTGAGGAAAAACTCAAAGAGGGTTACAGCATTGCCCTCAAAGCCAAAGAACTCGACCCGGCCAACGCCTTGACCTATGAGGCGCTGGGCTATTACTTCATTTACCGGCGCGAGCTTTCGCAGGCGATTGCCGCGTTGCAAAAAGGCATGGCACTCAATCGCAATCACAACCCTTTCTACACTGCCCTGGCCTTGGCGAGTACCATCAGTGGGGAACCGAAGAAAACAATCGGGTATGCGGAGCAAGCTATATCCTTCGATCCGCGCGGGCCACAAACCGCGGGTTCGATGAATCAGCTTGGCGTGGGCCACTTTTATCTGGGCCACGACGACCTGGCGATCGAGTGGTTAGAAAAGGCGCACGCGGAGGATCCGAAGGGCCTTGTAACGATTTCCAACCTTGCAGTCGCCTACGCCAAGAAAGGCAACATGGCGAAAGCAAAGTCCACTGCGGCGGAATTGCTGCGCATCGCGCCAAACTTCACGCTCTCGAACGAGGGCCTGTACCCGTTCCCATCATCGCCCGAGGCGTACAAAAAACTGTGGCGAGAGGTCTACATGCCAGCGGCCAACAAGGCGGGCCTGCCGGAGTAAGCAACCAGTGGAATAGTAATTCACTGATTTGTGTTGCTGCGAATGCATAGTTTATGGGAAAAAGCGTCGACGAGATAATTGCTGGCTACGATCCCAATCGCCACCTCGCTACAGCCTCAACACCGCCATCGTCTTGGTATACCGACTCGAGCGTTTTTGAACTAGAACAGCCCACGGTCTTCTCGCACACGTGGCAATTCATCGGCCGCTCCGAACAAGTCCGCGATCCTGGACAATACATTAGTTGCGAAATCGCCGGCGAACCGATTCTGGTCGTGAGAGGAAATGACGCGATCCTGCGCGGCTTCTTTAACGTCTGCCGCCATCATGCTGCCGCCGTAATCACACAATCCGAGGGAACCGCTCAAAGCCTTCGCTGCCCGTATCACGGCTGGACTTACGATCTTCAAGGCGCGCTTGTTCTCGCGCCCGAGTTCGGCGGGGTCAACGCTTTTGACCGCTCCGCGAATAGTTTGGTTCCCATCGAAATCGCTGTGTGCAAAAACTGGGTGTTCGCAAAGCTCGATCAGGGGAATCCGTCGTTGCAAGATTGTTTCGGCAAAGATCTCCTTGACCACTTCGAAGCCTTGAACCTTGAACAATTAAACTGGCTGGAGCGGCGCAGCTACACGCTCAACTGCAACTGGAAAGTGTTTGTCGATAATTACCTCGACGGCGGCTATCACGTCCCGCATCTTCACCGCGCGTTAAACAGCGTTCTCGATTACGGCAATTATACGATCGAGACCGGCGAGCGCTTTTGTCTCCAATCGAGCCCGCTGGTTTTACATTCATCTGAAGGTGATACCGGCGCGCTGCGCCGGGGCGAGCGGGCCCTCTATTATTGGATCTATCCGAATCTCATGATCAACATTTATGCCAGCGTGATGGATACAAACCTCGTGATTCCGCGCGGCGTTGAGCGCACGGAAATTATTTTCGATTATTATTTTGCCGATGTCTCGCTCGGGGCAAAGCAACAAAATCTCGCCAGCATCGCAGTCAGCGAGCAGATCCAGGCCGAAGACGTAGCGATCTGCGAATCGGTCCAGCGCGGGCTGGCTTCGCGCTCCTACTCAGCGGGGCGGCTCTCCTTCCGGCGCGAAGCGGGAGAACATCTATTTCACAAACTGCTTTATGCCGATCTGAAAGCGGGGCCTAACCGCTGATCTCGCGCCGCAATTGGACTAAACTCGCTCCTGAATTCCATAGCGCGCGCTGATTTTCTGCGCGATCGCAACCAGCACAATCAGAATCGAAAACATAATCACACCGAAGGCGCTTAACTGTTGGAAGGAGCCATTACTCCAGAGGTCATAGATAATCACCGACGCCGTGCGATTGCTGGAGCGCGCCAGCATTAAGGAGATCGTAAGTTCGCGGTAGGCGTGCACCATCACCCAAAACCATCCCGCCATGAGCCCGGGGCGCAAAAGCGGGAGATAAATGTAGCGAAAATTTTTTCCCCATCCCCCACCGGCCACGGCGGCTGCTTCCTCGAGCTCGCGGTGGATTTGCACCATTGACGCTGAGACAAAGCGCAGACCGAAGGGCAAATATCGCGTCAGATAAGCCAATCCGATGATGCT
>Ga0207701_10002480_pt1 | contig 19088 bp, 16 predicted proteins | sample KBSSwiSSwithPhiX_FD_184294 | JGI IMG/M metagenome (GOLD analysis project Ga0207701, IMG submission 184294) | Switchgrass rhizosphere bulk soil microbial communities from Kellogg Biological Station, Michigan, USA, with PhiX - S5 (SPAdes) (version 2) | ecosystem: Environmental > Terrestrial >... | reverse complement strand
CACCCACAATACATTCATCTCCCAATTCTACATTGTCCATGATCACGCTATTCATTCCTATGAGACAATTTCTGCCAATAGTAGCTCCGTGAATAATCGCTCCATGTCCAATATGCGCTCCCTGTTTCAATACAACTGTTATTCCGGGGAACATATGAATTACACAGTTCTCCTGCACATTGCAGCCGTCTTCTATGATAATTCCTCCCCAATCACCCCTCAAAGCTGCACCAGGTCCTATATAAACATCCTTCCCGATGATCACATTTCCCGTCACAACTGCTGCGGGATGAACAAAGGCCGATGGGTCTACTACAGGACGAAAGCCCTTATAAGAATAAAACATATGCAAAAATGAGAGTATGCGAAGATAAGATGCTTATATCAGTGTCTTGCCAGTTCGGAAACAGGTTCCTTTAAAAAGGGCGACATGCTCATTTTTCTGGTTGGTGATGGTTATCAGGTAGACACCGGTGCTTCGGCCATTATGAATTTCTTTGGCTTCAGCCGTGAGGATATCTCCTATATGCATAGCCTTCGTGAAACTAATGGTGACATCCAAAGCCACAGACAAATTATTCCGGTTGTTACAGGCGAAAGCAAAAGCACTGTCGGCCATAGAAAAAGGAATTCCACCATGAACTATCCCAAACCCATTGACCATTTCATTTCTTATGGTCATTTTGATCCTGCTATATCCTTCTTTTATTTCGAGCACTTCGAGACCCATCCATTGGCTAAAAAAATCGTGATCCATCATATGATCCACGACTGACCTTGCTAAAATATCATTTGGCATTTTATTGTTATTTCTGGTTTGTGATCAATTATTCTCCTCTAAAAGACGGTGTTCTTTTTTGAAGAAATGCTTCTACTCCTTCACGATAATCATGGGTTAGAGCTGCCTGTTGCTGAAGCTCATCTTCCAAATCAAGTTGTTGTTCGTAGTTATTTGTAAATGAGTAATTCAATGCGTGTTTGGTAAGAGCAAGTCCATGTGTTGGCATTGCAGCCATTTGACTTGCATACTGATTTAGTTTCTCGTCAAATAATTCATCTTCGATCACCTGGTAGATCATCCCCATTTTTTCAGCGTCAGTTGCAGAAATTTTATCACCCGTCATCATGAGGGCAGATGCTTTTTGCCATCCGATCAAACGTGGAAGAAAAAAAGTTCCGCCGCTATCTGGTATGAGTCCGATTTTTGAAAAAGCCTGAACAAAAGACGCCGATTTTTTTGCCAGAACTATATCACAACAAAGAGCAATATTGGCCCCCGCGCCTGCGGCCACGCCATTAACCCCTGCAATGACGGGTTTAGCCATAGCCCTGATTTTACGAATGATGGGATTATAATGTTCACTCAGGATCTGCGCCATAGTTGGACCAGCAGGATCAGCGATTTCAGCAAGATCCTGACCAGCACTAAATCCTTTTCCTGATCCGGTTATTATTACCGCTCTCACTTCTTTGAGTGAGGATGATTCATCCAGGCAGGACTGCATTTCCATTGCCATCTGCCGGTTAAATGAATTCAGTTTGTCCGGTCGGTTTAATGTGATCCGGGCAACTGCATCCTGGATGGAAAAAATAATATGTTGCATAGAAATTCTTTATTGATATGGCTGAAGCTATGGTATTAGGGGGACGGAATTATTAATGACATTTGAAATAATCAAATGGTTCCAGGCAATCTTCACACCGATATAAAGCTTTACACGCGGTTGATCCAAATTCACTGATCTTTTTTGTATGGTATGAATTACATCGTGGACAGGAAATGGTTTCATCCGCAAACAACTCAGTATGGCAAACATGTTGTTTAGGCAAAGGTGGAGCAATGCCATATTCTTTCAATTTCGCTTTGCCTTCCTCACTCATCCAATCTGTAGTCCAGGCTGGAGATAAAACTGTTATCACGCGAACATTTTTGAAACCATTGGAAGCCAGTTCCATATTTATGTCGGCAGAAATCATATCCATTGCCGGACAGCCAGTATACGTTGGCGTTATGTAGATAATGACCTCATCATTTTCCACAGTAACCTTCCTTATTATGCCCAGGTCAATTACCGACAATACCGGAACCTCGGGATCATTTACTGTTTCCAGTATAGCCCAAATCTTTTCTTCCGTTGTATATGGTGTTGTTGTGTTGATGATATTTATTGATAATGAATTACCACTGGCTATCAGGATAAGTTCTCTGCATATATTGCAATTCAGCAAGGATATAACCGAGATATTCTGTGTGAATCCCCTGTTTACCGCCTTTCTGGGCAAAGCCAGCGGTAGGCATTTCAAGTCGGGCTTCGTCAAAAATCTGCTTTACATTATTTTCCCAGACTGTTTTTAATAAAGAAACATCCGGACCAATCCCAAATTCATTTGCAGCTTTTTCAAAATCCGAAGCAATAAATAATTCACCTGTGTAAGGCCAAAGGTTATCAATTGCCTCTTCCATGCGCTGATGACTTTCTTCCGTTCCGTCTCCCAACCTGATCACCCATTCGCTGCTCCATCTGAGATGGTAGGTAACTTCTTTGATTGCTTTATCACTGATCGCTGCAATTTGTTCGTCGTTACTTTTACTAAGTTCTGAATACAGAAGCCATTGATACTGGCTGAAAAAAAACTGCCTCAAAATAGTATGGGCCCAGTCTTCATTCGGTTGTTCTGTCAATAAGCAATTCTTAAATTCTCTTTCGGTTCTGAGGTAAGCCAGTGAATCTTCTGAAGTATCACCACCCTCAAGTAATGCAGCATACTGATAAAAATTGCGGGCTTGCCCAATAAGATCGAGCGCAATATTTGTAATTGCAATATCCTGTTCAAGGACGGGACCATGGCCACACCATTCACTGTTTCTGTGTCCGAGTACCAGGGCATTATCTCCCAGGTGCAGAATATATTTGATCAGAATTTCTTTCATTTTTACATGTGTTCGAGTTCATCAGGAAGATCATAAAATGTAGGATGACGATAGATTTTGTCGTTCGCCGGCTCATAAAAACTCTCAGCATCTTCCGGATTCGACGCATGAATATTCCTGCTTTCGACCACCCAGATACTTACCCCTTCCATTCTTCTTGTGTATACGTCCCTGGCATTTTCAATAGCCATCTCTGCATCTGCTGCATGAAGACTGCCCACATGTTTATGGTCCATCCCTTGTTTGCTGCGAATAAATACTTCCCAAAGAGGCCAGTCTTTTCGTTCGATGTTTACACTTGTGTCAATTGATTCTTTTTTGCGTGATGGAACGGATGAACCACCGCCGGCATCTTCCGGAATATCTCCGTAATAAAATTTTCTGATGTTCATGCTAATGTTGTTTTTTGTTGATTAGCTTTTTTCTTCGCATAAGCCATCGCTGCATCCCTTACCCATTGACCTTTTTCGTGAGCTTTTTTCCTGGCTTCTAATCTTTGTTTGTTGCAGGGTCCATTGCCTTTCACTACATTCCAGAACTCTTCCCAATCAATTTCTCCAAAATCAAAATGTTGCCTTTCTTCATTCCATTTGAGTATTGGATCCGGCAGAGTCATTCCAAGAATATTTACCTGCGAGGCTATCATATCAACAAATTCCTGCCGAAGCTGGTCATTTGATTTTCTTTTGATCTTCCATTTTGTGCTTTGATCAGAGTGAGTACTTTCACCATCTTTCGGACCAAACATCATCAGTGAAGGCCACCACCATCGATTGATGGCATCCTGGCACATGTCTTTTTGTTCTTTAGTTCCCCTGCTTAATACAAGCAGGCTTTCGAATCCCTGGCGCTGATGAAAACTTTCTTCTTTACAAATTCTGACATTTGCTCTTGCATATGGACCATAAGAAGTGCGGCATAACATCACCTGGTTGAGAATGGCAGCACCATCAACCAGCCAGCCGATCGCACCCATATCTGCCCAGGTAATTGTGGGATAATTAAAAATGGAAGAATATTTTGCTTTTCCTGAATTAAGGTCATCTATCATGGATTCCCTTGAAGCACCCAAAGTTTCTGCAGCGGAATAAAGATATAAACCGTGGCCAGCTTCATCCTGAACTTTCGCCAGGAGTACTGCTTTTCGCTTCAACGAAGGCGCTCGCGTAATCCAGTTTCCTTCAGGAAGCATTCCCACAATTTCACTATGCGCATGCTGGCTGATCTGCCTGATCAAATTTTTGCGGTATGCTTCAGGCATCCAGTCACGCGGCTCGATTTTTATTTCCTGGTCTATTTTTTCCTGGAATTTTATTTCTTCCTGTTGTGTATCCATAAGAAAATATTGGTAGTTCAAAGTTAACTCAAACTCATCAATATGCTAACAGCTGTTAGTTTTCCTCATTGTTAAAAATTCACCTCGCATCAAAGTCAACAAAAACATTTTCAGTTTTAGGATGACTTTGACAAGTCAGTACAAAACCTTTTTCAACTTCTTCGGCTTCCAGTGCATAGTTCAGGTCCATTTCCACTTCCCCTTCCTGCAATTTTGCCCTGCACGTTGAGCAAACTCCACCTTTACAAGCAAAAGGGAGGTCAATACCATGTTTAAGTGCTGCATTTAAAATAGTATCGCCTTCGGCGGATAAGGTGAAACTGCTCACAATTCCATCCAACCTTATCTTGATTGTCGAAAGTCCGGATGGAACTCCGGTATTTTTTTCAGTTGGAATTATCAATTCTTTCTGGTGCGATACAGGTGTATTAAAAAGCTCAAAATGTATTTTTTCTGCCGCTACCCCTTTTTGTTCCAGGAATTTTTTTACAGTGAAGATCATTTCCTCGGGACCACATAAAAAAATTGCATCGTAAGCCTGGAGATCAATTAGTTTTTCAGAAATCTCTTCACATTTTTCTTCATTTATGCGGCCATGATGGATTGGACTATCAGGCATTTCCCTACTCAGAATATGGATCAGTTGAAAGCGATTCATGTAAATATTCTTGAGGTCTTCGAGCTCTTCGCGGAAGATGATGCTTTTTCTTTCACGATTACCATAGACCAGTGTAAACTGGCTTTGACGCTCAGTTGACAATGTCGTTTTCAGGATGGAAAGAACAGGCGTGATGCCACTGCCGGCCGCAAACGCGAGGTAGTTTTTCTTTGCTGATGGATTTAATGGGGTATTAAATTTTCCTGTAGGAGGAAGCACTTCCATGATATCCCCTTTTTTCAAATGCTGGTTTGCCCAGGTTGAAAATTTGCCTCCGCCCATTAGTTTGATGGCTACCCTGAAATCATTTTCTGATGGAGCGCTGCATATGGAATAATTCCTTCGCAATTCTTCTCCATCAATGGTTTTTTTGACGGTGATATTCTGCCCATGTTCAAACCTGAAGGCTTCAGCAAGTTCGTCAGGGATATCGAAAGAGACAGAAATGCAATCAGCTGTTTCTCTTCGTATATCCTTAACCGTTAATTCGTGAAAATGCAAAGACACAGCAGGAAAATTTGATAATGTGGATAATGTGGTTAATGTGTTTTACTTTTTTAGCCCGTTGACCATGTGGACGATCATGCTTTCTTCCAGTTCAGCAGCACTGATATTTTTTTTGGTCCTATGCCAGTATTCAATACCTCTTACAGCACTGAGCAGCGTTAACACAACTGCGTAAGGTTGAACTTTACGGATCTGGCCTTTCCGATTTCCTTCTTCTATGATTTGTTCCAGTCTACGAACATATACTCTCCTTTCATTTAAAAAAGTGGAGTGATAAGGCTCTTCCAAATATTTACTTTCATTGTTGGTCACCATTACTTCATCAAGACGATTGATCCACATATTGATGTGGAATCTTACTATGGCTTCCAGCTTTTCCAGGAAGTTTAAAGAATCGTCCGCTTCCACGGCAGTTAGTTGGGCAGTAAAATCATTAGCTACGCGGAAACAAATTTCCTGCAACAGTTCTGATTTGGAACTGATATGGTTGTAGAGGCTGGCTGCTTCCACGCCCACATCCCCGGCGAGATCCCGCATTCCTGTAGAAGGAAAACCTCTTTCACGAAACAATCTGGCAGCAGCAAGGGTAATCACTTCTTTGCGTGTTCCATTTTTACGGTTGGATATTCTGCCCATATCGTTAGCTATTTGTAACTCACAAAACTATGAAATTATACTAACAGTTGTTAGTGTTACTTGGGTTTAAACTAGTGGATCTTTAGCACGTAACTGTATTTACGCTTACCTTTGCGCCACAAAAATTATCCATCCATGTCGTTAGTTGTAGTTGGTTCCATGGCTTTTGATGATATAGAGACCCCTTTTGGAAAGAGCAATAAGATCGTTGGCGGAGCGGCTACCTATATCGCCTGGAGTGCCTCCAATTTTAAAAGACCCATCAAACAGATTTCAGTTGTCGGCGGTGATTTTCCTCAAAAGGAGCTGGCAGCATTAGCCGTAAGGGGAGTAGAATTGGAAGGTGTGCAGATCAAGGCTGACCAAAAATCCTTTTATTGGTCAGGCCGCTATCATATGGATATGAATACCCGCGATACACTTGAAACTCAATTGAATGTATTAGGTGAATTCGTACCGGTTGTTCCTGACAGTTACCAGGATTGCGAATTTCTTATGCTCGGTAACCTTGCCCCAGCTGTCCAGCTGAGCGTGATCAGCCAACTTAAGAAAAGGCCAAAGCTGATCGCCATGGATACGATGAATTTTTGGATGGAGGTAGCGATGGATGAATTGAAAAAAGTTATCCTTGAAGTTGATCTTTTGATGGTGAATGATAGTGAGGCCCGGGAATTAAGCGGTGAATATTCACTGGTAAAAGCAGCCCGCAAGATCATGACCATGGGACCAAAATTCCTTGTCATTAAAAAAGGTGAACACGGCGCACTTTTATTCCATAAAGACATGGTATTCTTTGCTCCGGCACTTCCGCTTGAGGAAGTATTTGATCCAACCGGTGCCGGTGACACATTTGCCGGTGGCTTTATAGGGCAACTCGCGCGATCAGGCGATATCTCCTTTGAAAACATGAAAACAGCTATCATTGTCGGTTCAGCGATGGCTTCTTTTTGTGTCGAAAAATTTGGTACACAGCGTTTACAGGAAATAAGCCAGGACGATATAGATGGACGTATTCAGGAATTTGTTCAGCTGGTCAATTTTGATATCGCCCTGATCTGACGGAAATGTTCGGGATCATTTCCTGCAGCAATTTTGTCGTGGTAATGATCAGACAGAAATTTTCGAATTCGCCTGAATTTGCACAGTCGTTTTACCTGAACAATCCTATTGCATTTCGAAATCTTTTGGTCGTACCATTAATATGGAATAGATCGGTTAAAATAATATAATGCCCTTTTGCGAGGGCATTATGATTATCATCCATACCATCCCACCGGAAAAATCCTTCACGTCCACATAACGCATTCCGGGCCAGGTAATTTACCGGGTTACCATTAGCGTCAAAAACGGTGACATTGGCGATATAGCCGGGCTCCGTGAAATGATATTGAATAATTAGAAAATCATCTTTCCCATCCATATCAGGTGAAATCACATTGGTATTTAGCATGAGCGGACTTGAAGTTGTAGTGGACACAGATGACTGGCTGTTTACATATCCGGGAGTACCATACCCCGATGAAGTTGAAGCTGAATGCCAGTTGTAAGGGTCCTGTGTAGCAGAGGAAACATTGATCCTCTCTAGTGAAATTCCTTCACGGTTATGTATAAGCGCAGAGTGCCATTTTTCATCATAACCCAGTTCATCAATGGCAATGCCTCTATTGTCTAAAAGAATTACTGTTCCATTGTCGTCAGGAAAAGAAGGCATATCATGCATCAATACAATATTCAATTCACCAACACTATATTGTTTTTTTATCCAGTTGATATCTTCCGTCAAGGCAATGAATTCTCCCGGAAACAATGGCTGCCTGATTGGCATAACAGGAAGAATGGAAGATAAATTTCCCGAACTATTTCTATTGGACAGATAAAGAGAAGAGAGATCGACAATTTTTTCTGAGTGGTTATAAATTTCAACATAATCAAAGCCACCGGCAAGTGGATTAAACAGAATCTCATTGATGATAACATCAGAGGGCAGGATTGTGGAAAATCTTCCAAATTTTATTTCTCCAGGATCACTTTTATGTTGTTTGCAATCTGAAACGATCAGGCCTTTCAAAGAATAAATAGCTTCCTTTTGTGCTGCTTTTGCCAGAACTATTTTTACCAAATTAAAAAATGGAGGAACAACATCAATGGATTTAGGTAACAGATCATCAATAATAATATCCTTCAAAAAAATATTGGGTATGACTGGTTCTGAAAATACCATTATGATGGTAATACTATCAGGCATATAAGCGAAATTCAATACAGGAGCACTCTCATCTTTTATTTTTTCTGTTATACTGTTTGTGGTGCCCGGGGTTCCACCCATCGGATCAATGCTCGACAGCCAGTTTTCTTTACCAGCACATGGTTGACTGGCATCTTTCATCTCAATACTCCATCCGCCTTCTTCTTTCAAACTATTCTCATACCATTCTTTATTCCATGCTAAAGCATGGATAACTGCCCCTGAAGGCGAAAAAAGTATCAGGGTATCTCCCTCATTATTCAGTGTAGGCCAGGGTGTTACTGTTGCAGTCTGACCAAAAGAAAGAAACTGAGACAGAAATGATGAAGGGGAAAGCAACAAAATACTGTCGGGTTTTAAGATCAGGCTCGTTGAAATTTTTCCGGAAGTGCTACCATTATAAATAGTCCAGTTCTTCAGGTCAATTTCTTTGTTTCCCGTATTCCTGATCTCAATATATTCTGATAAGGGCAATCCATGTGAAGGAGATGGATCAGCAAAGATCTCATGGAAAACAACATCATATAGCTTCGGTTCCTGGGCCATTAGCCTGTTCCCAAACAAATAACACATCATCAACAGCCACTTCTTCATTAAGGCAAATTGCGACTATCAGAGGGTCATTCAATTGGTATTTTAAACATTTATTTGGTGAAAAAAACATTCCCGTTTATTTTTGACGTGAATGAACATGATTATTAAACATACGAAGGTTGCCAAAAAACGTTTCCAACAGGGGGAGGTTTAGGAACTTAGTATGTTAACATATATTTCCGGGCCTTCCATTTGGAAGGCCTTTTTTTATACATCAAAAATTAAAAAAGCAAACATGAAAGTTGCCGTTGTAGGTGCCACCGGGTTGGTTGGAACCAAAATGTTACAGATTCTCGAAGAAAGAAATTTCCCTGTTGATGAACTGATTCCCGTGGCTTCTGCCGCATCCGTTGGTAAATCTGTGATGTATAAAGGAATTGCCCATAAGATAGTAAGTGCTTCAGATGCTATTGCTGCAAAGCCTGATGTTGCGATATTTTCAGCAGGGGGAAGCACCTCACTTGAACTGGCCCCTCAATTTGCTGCTGCAGGTATAACCGTTATCGATAACTCTTCTGCGTGGAGGATGGATCCTTCCAAAAAACTGGTTGTACCGGAGATCAATGCAAATGAACTGACTGCTAATGACAAGATCATAGCCAATCCCAATTGTTCTACAATACAAATGGTTGTGGCGCTGAATCCACTTCATAAAAAATACAAGATCAAAAGGATCGTGGTCTCTACTTACCAAAGTGTTACCGGTACTGGTAAAAAAGCTGTTGACCAGTTAATGGGCGAAAGAAACAAGACCCTGAATGGCGGTGGTGATGATTATCCGATGGCATACCGCTATCCGATAGACCTGAATGTCATCCCGCAGATAGATGTTTTCATGGACAATGGCTATACCAAAGAAGAAATGAAAATGGTTAATGAGACCAGGAAGATCATGGGAGATGACAGTATTATGGTAACGGCAACGACTGTCCGAATTCCGGTAATGGGCGGACATAGTGAAAGTGTAAACATCGAGTTTGAAAATGAATTTGATATTAGCGAAATAAAATCCATTCTGAGTTCAGCACCCGGTGTAATACTGGTTGATGATCCCGCTCAACAACAATATCCCATGCCAATGGATGCACATGAAAAAGATGAAGTGTTTGTCGGCCGCTTGCGCAGGGATGAGACGCAGCCAAAAACATTAAATATGTGGATTGTTTCGGACAATCTGCGTAAAGGTGCAGCAACTAATGCAGTGCAGATAGCGGAATACCTGGTGAGCAAAGGACTCATTGGTTGATGGTTATTTGTTGTTGGTTGTTGGTTAATGGAAATGGCCTCAAATAAACCAACAACCAACAACCAAAAACTAACAACTAAATGCTTCTATTTATGAATTCCAGCAACGGTTTCAAAGCGGTAAAAGCGGCAATGCATTTTTTTTGTAAAGATGGTGAAGCTACTTCTTCATCGGTGAGCATTTTCATCGCCAGGTAACTTTTGAGCTTGAGATATTCTGCTGCGGGATTGTCTGCGTCATAGCCCTTCGGCACGCGTTGCAGGGCAATATCCTCTCCTGTATAAAGTTTTCCGTATTGTCTTTTGAACGCTGACGAGTTTATAATGGTTTTGAATTCTTCAAGATTGTAATCAATTTCCTGCCTGACCTTGGATAGATCAGCAGGCATGGGCATCCAGATTCCTCCTCCAACAAATGATCGTCCGGGTTCAATATGCAGGTAATAACCCGCAAGTGGGGATTTCTTTCCACCGGAAGTTATGGAAGCGCCGAAATTGAGTTTGTAAGGTGATTTGTCTTTGGAAAAACGCACATCCCGATTGATCCTGAACATGCATTCTTTAGGAGTGAGTGCAGAAATGGATTCATCTGTTTTTCCATATGCACGTATAAGACCTTCCAGGAAAGTTTCTACCTCTCCCTTTGCTTCCGTGTATGCATCACGGTGAGCGTCGAACCATGGCTTATTATTATTCTTCTTCAGCTTTCGCAGGAAAGCAAGTACAGCATTCATAGAACTGCTTTACTTCACCTTGCCCCAGTTCTCACCGCTTTTAATGCGGTAAAGTGTCATTTCACTAACGCTGTATTTCTCGGCCAGTTGACGGAAAGTGAGTTTGCGTTTTGGATCCCCAAGAATTTTTTTAATCGTACTTACCTGCTTTGCATTCAGTTTAAGACCCGTATTCCTGGATGCCTGAATTTTTTTATAAGCAATCTTTGCAGGGGATTTCTGTTGATGCTTCGCAACTTCTTCCTGTGTGGCCCATTTCAGGTTAGCGGAACGGTTATCCAGTTTATTGTGATTAACATGCACCACAAACTTATGTTTAGGTGTGGGTTTCTTACTGAATAACTTAGCTACTTCACGATGAATGTAGATCGTGCCCTTACTGTTAGGTCGATGTAGGTTAAGGCTCTTGTATCCCGTTGTCAGCGACCCGTTCAACAATTTACCATCCTCATTTACATCATCGGTGAAACTTGCCACTCTGCCATGGCTTGATACTGCGTACTTTTTACGCAATTCTTTCCAACCGGGGAATTGCAGTGTTTTCCAGTTTTCGCCAGCTAATTTTTTTATCATAACCCAATGACTTTTGTTATTTCTAAATTACTACAATCAAGTGCAATTGTTAACATTTTTTATTTAAAGACGAGGATAATTAACAGTTTTCCTTGTTTCAGTATATACGTTTACGTTACCCTGATCATTTGAAGGAAGTCTTTTTCGCTAATGATGCGTATTCCAGGGATTTTTCTTGCCTTCTCCAATTTTGAACCTGCATCTTCCCCAACTACCAGGTAATTCAGTTTGCTACTGACCCCTGAAAGCAGTATACCTCCATTTTCTTCCACCAATGTTTCAGCATCTTGTCGCTTCAACTCCGTTAGTGTTCCTGTAAACAGGAAACTCATCCCTTCAAGGTTACCATGCTTTTTTACTGCCTGCCGGCTGTTGTTTAGGTTGATGCCAGCTTCTTCAAGCTTTATTAACATCTCAATATTGTCCGGATTTTTGAAGAACTGATAAATACTCTCTGCAACTTTAATGCCCACGTCTTCCATCTCCCTTAATTTCTCCAGCGAATACTCACGCAATTGAAGGAGGTGTTCGATATTGTTAGCCAGGGTCTTGGCAGTGGTTTCTCCCACATACCGGATTCCCAGTGCGTACATCAACCGATGCAAGGGTTGTTTTTTGGAGTTTTCAATAGCTTCTTTAAGATTGGTGACGGACCTTTCACCCCTGCCTTCTAATGCTAATATCTTATCATAAGGCAGATGGTAGATGCCCGGAACCTCTTTCAGGTAGCCCAGCTCGTAAAATTTCCTGATATTGGCTTCTCCCAGTCCCCTGATGTCCATTGCATCTTTGCTTGTGAAATGAATGATGCGTTCAACTACCTGTGCCGGACAGTTGATATTTGGACATCTCCAGATGGCTTCTTCTAACGGACGGTAAAGTTTATCGCCACATACGGGACAATTTTGCGGGAAAAGAATGGGTTTTTCTTTTCCGGTCCTGACTTCCGTAAATGCTTTTACAATATATGGAATAACATCACCAGCCCTTTCCACCAACACCTGGTCTCCAATCATGATATCCCTTTCCCGGATAAAGTCTTCATTATGCAATGAGACTGACGATACCGTAACACCACTTAAAGGTACCGGTTCAATTTTAGCAACAGGTGTAATACTTCCTGTTCTTCCCACCTGGAATTCCACAGCATTCAATCGGCTTGTTGCCTGCCGGGCTTTAAATTTAAATGCGATGGCCCATCGTGGATGGTGAGTAGTCATCCCCAATCTGTCCTGTATACTAACGTCATTTACTTTCACTACCATGCCATCGATCTCATAAGGAAGATCATCGCGCTTTGCTTCATACTCACGGCAGTACTTAATAACCTCCTGTATATCACTGCATATTTTTTTTTCTTTTACCGGACTTTTGAAACCGAGATCCCATAACATTTCCAACATGCCTGCATGGCTTTTTATGTCCTGTGGTGCAGCCTGCCCTCTGTCAATATGTATATAACTAACGTGGTATAAAAAAGCTTCGAGATTTCGTTTGGCCACTTCTTTCGGGTCTTTGATCCGCAATGTACCTGATGCAGCATTTCTTGGATTCGCAAGGGGAGGAAGTTGCTGTGCCACCATGGCTTCATTGAATTTCCTGAATGCGTTTTTATTCATCAATACCTCACCCCTGATCTCAATCTGGTTAATATTGTATCGTGAAAATTTTGCCGATAGTGGTATAGAACGAATTTGTCGAAGGTTGCCTGTGATCTCTTCTCCTTCCACACCATCACCCCTGGTAGCCCCGCGAATGAAGCGATCATTTTCATAGATCAGGGAAATGCTGGCACCATCAAATTTCGGTTCCACGCAATACTCTATAGTAGTTAGCCCGGACTGTTCACGAGCCTTACGATCAAAATCCAGCAGGTCAGTTTCATCATAAGAATTCTCCAGCGAGAGCATGGGAACGAGATGCTGCACGGTGGGAAATGCAGATGATAATCCCAGTGCTACTCTTTTTGTGGGTGAATCTTCGGGTACAGACGAGGGATCTTTTTTTTCCAGTTCTACGAGTGACTGGTAGAGCATGTCATACTCACTGTCACTGATAAGCGGGTCGCTGAGAATATAATATCTGTATTCATGAAAACGAAGTACATCTCTCAACAGACCAATATTTTTTTCGAGATATGAAACATCTTTTAATTTTTTTATCAAGTCAGAAGATGCTTGCTGAAATATCCTGGTTTCCGATGTCTGATACATATCATTGATTGACAATAAAAATACTATATAGTATTAGAATGATCGGGTTAGCAGGAAATAATTACATTCACGCCTGCAAAATTTGCTATTTTAAAATTGTTACAATAATTTTTGCGGTTAAAACGATTACCACTTTAATGACGCCACATATAATAAAACCCAACATTAATACCACACCGGTGGACATCAGCAAATATTTCGGGTTCGCCGTATCCGTTGACTGCGTGATTTTTGGATTTGATGAAAACGTTCTGAAAGTGTTGCTAATTAAAAGTGACCTTGAAGAATTCCTGGGAAAATGGTCGCTGTTGGGCGATCTTGTACAACTCGATGAAGATCTCGAATCAGCTTCATACCGTGTGTTGAAAGAACGTACAGGACTTGATAACGTTTATCTGGAACAGGTATATACATTCAGTAGTGTTGATCGTCACCCTGCAGGCAGGGTAGTGTCCACTGCATATTTTTCCCTGGTGAATGTAAAGCATACCCAGCTTCAGCAAATGAACAATGAATTGCACTGGCATAAGGTGGATGAACTTAAAACACTTGCGTTTGACCACAAGGTCATATTAGATACATGCCTGAAGCAATTGCAAAAAAAAGTGCAGGAAGAACCGATCATATTCAATTTACTGGAGAATAAATTTTCCCTTCGCGATCTGCAAAGTTTATATGAAGCGATACTGGGCGTTAAGCTCGACAGGAGAAATTTCCGCAAAAAATTATTTACCACCGGTTTGCTGGTAGATATTAATGAAATGGAAAATAATGTACCCCATCGTCCGGGTAAATTATATACGTTTAATGAGACGCGTTACTCCAAAATGAAACGCAAAACTTTTGTCGGTATCGATTTTTAAGTTTTTTTCACAAATTGATGCAGCACAATATATTAAAACCATGTCCTCCAATAGGCCTCTCAGATCACAGTACAACAGCGTTAAACGATTTAGCAATTAGCCTTTTAGTTTTGTAGTTTGAACTTTTAAATTTTTGTTAAGGATTTTATAACAATATGTAGAAAATACATATCTTACGGCCGACTTAAACTAAATACTGATTATGACCCAAAAACGATTACTGCCAGTAATTGTAATGTCTTTTTTACTACTGGCGCTTCAAACCTTCGCTCAAAACAAATCCATCTCGGGTAAGGTGACTGACAATACTGGTGCTCCTGTTGCAGGGGTAACGGTAACGGTTAAAGGAACCAACATCGCTACACAAACCGGCGCAGATGGTACGTACAAATTCAACGTTCCGGAAAATGCAAGCACGCTTGTTTTCTCAGCCGTAGGCTTTGGAACACAAGAGTCAGCAATTACCGGTACCGAAGTAAACCTCGCTCTTGCCTCTACACAAGCCAACCTGAATGAGGTTGTGGTTGTGGGTTATGGTACGGCAAGGAAACGAGATCTTACCGGAGCAGTTGCTTCAGTAAAAGCCAAGGATTTCAACCAGGGTGTGTTCAACTCACCTGATCAGTTGATCCAGGGTAAAGTTTCCGGTGTGCAGGTTCAGAACAATTCAGGTGCTCCCGGTGGTGGTGCTTCAATAAGCATCCGCGGTATCACTTCAATCCGTTCTGGTAACTCACCGCTTATCGTAGTTGATGGAGTTCCCCTCGGTGGTGGAACAACCGCTCCATCGAATGGTACTCCACTCGGTGGAACACCATCTGACAACCCGTTAAACTGGCTTAACCCGGCTGATATCGCTTCTATGGACGTATTAAAAGACGCTTCTGCAACAGCGATCTTTGGTTCAAGGGGTGCAAATGGTGTGATCATGATCACTACTAAAAAAGGCCAGACAGGTGCTCCAAAAATCGATTTCAATACTTCGGTTGGTACGAGCAGCCTCCTGAAAAGGATCGACGTTCTTGATGGCGATGAGTACAGGAACGCTCTTAAAACGTATAACCGGACCAGTGGTGATTATGGAAGCAATGTAGACGCGCTTGACGCTATTTTGCGTACGGCCTTCACCCAGAATTATAATATTGGCGTTTCCGGCGGAAATGAAAATGGCAGATACCGTATCTCTGCTGGCTACCTTGACCAACAGGGTATCATTAAAGAGAGCGGATTTAAAAAATATTCAGCAAGCCTTACTTCTTCTTTCAAATTCACTGAAAGCAAGAGATTGGGTATGGACTTCAATTTATTGACATCAAGTGCAATTACCCAACTGGCACCAGTTTCAAATGATGCTGGTTTTCAGGGTAGTATAGTTGGTAACGCTTTACAGTGGAACCCAACTCACCCGTTGTATAAATCAAATGATTCAATCTGGATCGTTGATCCTGCATTAGGTAATTCTACCATTAACCCACTTGCTTTATTGGCTGCACATACTGACCAGATCGTGGTGAACACAATCCTGGCAAGTATTTCTCCCAATTTCAAGTTGACCAAAAACATGGAATTCCGCATGCTGTATGCAGTAAACTTCCAGAATGGTAATCGTAAAACTGAAATCAGGGAATGGTTGAATCTGGATGGTAATAATGGTTTTGGTCAGGTTGCTAATAATAGTTCACTGAACCAGACACTTAACTATACGCTTAACTGGACTCCCCAAATAACAAAAAACATCAGTATGCAGGGCCTTATTGGTTATGAGTACCTGAAGTTTGATAATAAAGGATCTGGCCAGACGGGTAACCGTTTTCAGGATTATCCAGGCATTCCTTATTATGATATGATGGGTAACCCTCCTCCAGTTGACAGGAGCGGGTATTCTTATGCCGCTCCGATTTCAGAATTGCAATCATATTTCGCCAGGGCAGTATTTAATTTCGGGGACAGGTTCCTGTTAACAGGAACTTTCAGGGCCGATGGTTCTACCAAATTTGGTGAAAACAATAAATATGGTTACTTCCCATCTGTTGCGGGTGCATGGAATATCTCTAATGAAAATTTCCTTCAGGGTAGCAAATTGTTCAGCAATTTGAAACTGAGAGCCAGCTGGGGACAGACTGGTAACCAGGAATTCCCTGCAGGTGTTGCCATTAAAAGAGTATCTATCGGTCAGGGAGCTAATCAGACAGTGGCCAACTTTCCTTCTGAAGATCTGAGATGGGAAACTAATACTACAACAGATATCGGTATTGATTTCGGTCTTTTCGACAACCGTTTAACTGGTACTATGGACTGGTTTGACAGGGTTACTACTGATCCAATCTTCGCACAAGACGTAGTGGCCCCCGGCCCTGCAGCTGGTCAGATCTGGAAAAACCTGCCAGGTACAGTTCATAACTCAGGATTTGAAATTGCACTGAACTGGGCAGTTATCCGTAATAATAACATGACCTGGAACGTTGGTGGTAATATCGCTTTCCTGAACAATGAGATCAGAGATCTGCAGGGAGCTTATGAAACCGGTGCATTGAGTGGCCAGGGTATCTCTGGTGCAACTTCTCAGCGTATGGTTTCCAACCAGCCTCTGAACGTATATTATCTGAGACATTTTGAAGGAATTGATAAAACAACCGGTCAATCAATGTATACAGATGACGGAAATACATTGTTTTATTCTGGTTCACCCAACCCTAAGCAGGTTTATGGAATCACATCTGATTTCAGCTTTAATAAATTCTACGCGATCTTGAATATGAATGGAGCAGCCGGACAATTACTTTATAACAATACTGCAAACTCAGTGTTGGTTATTGGTAACATTGGAACCAGGAACATTTCAAAAGCACTTTATGATGGTGGTGGAATTGAGAGCCCATCTAATCCAATCGCTCCTTCTACCCGTTACCTTGAAAAAGGTGATTACCTCAAACTGTCTAACCTTACTGTAGGTTACAGGCTTGGAAATCTTGGAAAAGCCTTTAAAAATGTAACGGTGAATCTTACAGGACAAAACCTGTTAATTATCACAGGATTCAGCGGATTTGATCCTGAGGTTAACGTAGATAAGAGCATCAACGGAATTCCTTCACGTGGAATCGAGTATATCCCTTATCCATCAGCACGCACAATTTTATTAGGTATTAATTTCGGTCTTTAATCAACTCTAACAAGTATCAAATATGAAGTATAACAAAATTCTCACCGCACTTGTAGGAGCTTCCGTACTGAGCTTCTCTTGCACAAAACTGGATGAGAGCCTGCGCGATTCACTTTCTAGCGAAAGTGCCAGTGTAACTGCTGCCGGGCTTCTACAAACTGCGTATGAATCATTTAACACCCCACTTATGGATCAATCCAGAGTGTGGGCCGGACAAGAACACACAACTGACGAAGCACTCGGGCCCACAAGGGGACCAGACTGGGATGATAACGGTGTTTGGCGCGTACTCCATGCTCATACATGGAATGCAGACCACGCTTTCCTTCGCGATACATATCGTGAACTTCTGGGAGCACAGTTCGCTGCCACGTCGGTACTGCTCAGGAACCCTACTCCAGACCAAGTCGCACAAGCTAAATTTCTCCGCGCTCTGTCGACCTTCTACGTGCTGGATATGTGGAACCAGGTTCCTTATCGTACTGATCTTTCAGATTATAGCTTGCTACCTCCAACAATTGAAGGTTCTGCAGCTGCTGACACAATCATCCAGGAGTTGAACGCTGTAATAGCAGAGCCTACACTGGCTAATGCCAATCCGATCAAAGCCAGCAAGGATGGTGCTAAAGCCCTGCTGATGAAAACGTATCTGAACCGTGGTGTATATGCCAAGAGGGATGCACCAACTTTTGCAGCTTCCGATATGGATCAGGTAATAAAATTGGCTGATGAGATCATTGCAAGTGGCAGGTATACACTTAACCCAAGTTATTTCCAAACTTTCGCTGCCAATAACAGTATTGCAAACAAAGAGATCATTTTCTCTCTGGAGAATACGGTAGGTGTTCGTGGTGGTAATAACAGGTTTTTCTGGTTCTGTACGCTGCACTATAACCAACAACCAAGTGGTTGGAACGGTTTCACTACACTGGCTGATTTCTATGATAAGTTCGAAGCTGCCGACCAACGTCGTACTGCGGATTATCCTGGAGTTACAAGTGTTACGGGTCTGAAAGTTGGTTTACTTTCCGGTCAGCAATACAATCAAAATGGAGTAGCACTTAATGACAGGCAAGGTAATGCTCTTGCTTTCACCCGCCAGGTAGCCCTGAAGGAAACAGGTTCTAATCTTGAGATCACCGGTATCCGTGTGGTAAAATATCCACCTGATTTCCAACATGGCATCGACGGTAATGCTGAAAACGAAGTAGTAATCTTGCGTTATGCTGACGTTCTCCTCATGAAAGCGGAAGCTCTCCTGAGAAAAGGCGATGCAGCTGGCGGATTGACTATAGTTAATCAGTTACGCTCCGTCCGTGGTGCAACACCACTCGCTGCTTTGACTGCTGACAATCTGCTTGCAGAAAGAGGTCGTGAGTTTTATTGGGAAGG
>Ga0207701_10002479_pt1 | contig 19091 bp, 17 predicted proteins | sample KBSSwiSSwithPhiX_FD_184294 | JGI IMG/M metagenome (GOLD analysis project Ga0207701, IMG submission 184294) | Switchgrass rhizosphere bulk soil microbial communities from Kellogg Biological Station, Michigan, USA, with PhiX - S5 (SPAdes) (version 2) | ecosystem: Environmental > Terrestrial >... | reverse complement strand
CGGCGACCGGCCCGCCGGGTAACATCGCGCCCAGTCCGTCTCCGGCGACGTCCTGGGAGCTTCCCCATGAAATCGGCATCACGGCGCCACTGCATCGGTGCAGTGCTGGCGCTCGCCTGTGCCGGCGCACTGCCGGCGCTCGCGCAAGACCTCAAGGGCAAGCTCGTGCTTTACACGTCGCAGCCCGAGCGTGACGCCGCGCAGACTGTCGCCGCATTCAAGCGCGTCGCGCCCGGCGTCGAAGTCGAGGTCTTCCGGTCGGGAACCACCGAGGTGATGGGAAAGCTCGCCGCCGAATTCTCCGCCGGCCAGCCCAAGCCGGACGTGCTGCTGCTCGCCGATGCCGCCACGATGGAGGCGCTGAAGAAAGACGGAAGGCTTGCCGCCTACGCGCAGGCGAAGATCGACGGGCTCGCCGCAGGGTCGTTCGACGCCGACCGCACCTATTTCGGCACCAAGCTGATCACGACGGGCATCGTCGTCAACACGGGTGCGAAAATGCGTCCCGCCTCATGGGCCGACCTGACGAAGCCCGAGTACCGCGGCCAGATCGCGATGCCGAGTCCGCTCTATTCCGGCGCCGCGGCGATCATGCTGGGCACGATGGCCACGCGCACCGATCTGGGGTGGAGCTACTTCGAGAAATTGAAGGCCGGAGATGCCGTCGCCGTCCGCGGCAACGGCGCCGTGCTGAACGCAGTGGCCAACGGCGAGAAGTCGTACGGCGTCGTCGTCGACTTCATGGCGTTCAACGCGAAGGCCAAGGGCTCGCCGATCGACTTCGTGTTTCCCGCGGAAGGGCTGCCCGCCGTCACCGAGCCCGTCGCCATCCTGAAGACGGCACAGAACGCCGCGGCCGCGCGTGCGTTCGTCGACTTCATTCTCTCTGACGACGGCCAGAAGCTCGCGGCGTCGATGGGCTACATTCCGGCGCGGGCCAGTGCCGGCATGCCGTCGTGGTATCCGGCGGGCACGTCGATCAAGTTGATGCCCACGGACATCGGCAGCGTCGTGACCTCCAACAGCGCGAACCTCAAGCGCTTCGCCGACCTGTTCGGCAATTAGCGCCTGATGCAATGGCGGGTGGTCCCCACGGCGTGATCCTTCGACAAGGCCGCGTCTGACAACAGCCGCCCAAAATCCGTTCGAAGACGCAACGCTGCTTGGATGGCTGATCGTCGTCGTCGCCGTGCTGTCGGTGCTACCGATGGCGCGCCTCGCGATCGAAGGCGTCGCACCCGACGGCACGATTTCGCTCGAGCCGTTGCGACGAACGCTGACGAACCCGACGACGTGGATTGCGACGGCGCATAGCCTCGTCACTGCATTCGGCGGCACGTTCCTCGCCGTCGTCATCGGCGGTGGCGTCGCGGTGATCGTATCGCTGACCGACATCCGCGGCCGCGACGCGTTCGTGTTCTGCTTCGTGATGCCGCTGCTGTTGGCACCCCAAGTCGTCGCACTCGCGTGGCTGCAGCTGTTCAGCCCGTCGAGTCCGCTGCTGAAACTCGCCGGTGCGGCGCCGCTGCTGGGTGCGCGCAACCCACTGTACTCGGCCGCCGGGATCATCCTCGTGCTCGGCGTCCAGTACGCGCCGCTGTCGTACCTCATGCTGCGTGCGGCGCTGCGTGCGCTGCCGCGCGAGCTGATCGAGGCGGGCCGTTCGGGAGGTGCGTCGCCCGTGACGGTGCTGCGCACGATCGTGCTGCCGCTGATGACGCCGCCCGTGCTCGCGGCGATCGCGCTGTGCTTCGTCTCGTGCCTCGGGAATTTCGGCATTCCGGCGCTGCTCGGGATTCCGGCCAACTACGTCGTGCTGCCGACGCTGATCTACCAGCGGCTCGCGGGATTCGGCCACACGGTGCTGCCCGATGTGGCCGTGCTGTCGCTGTTGATTGGAACGATCGCCGTGCTCGGCATCGTCGCGCAGGACACGCTGCTGCGCGCGCGCGACTTCCGCATCAGCACGGCTACCACCACCGCACGCGCGTTCGAACTGCGGCGCTGGCGCCTGCCCGTCGAAATCGCACTATGGTCGCTGCTCGTCGCCGTCCTCGCCCTTCCGCTGACGGCACTGGCCCTGACGGCGCTCGTTCCCGCGGCAGGTGTTGCGCTCGACGCGCATTCGGCGACGCTGGAGAATTTCCGCTTCGTGCTGTTCGAGCACGCGGCGGCCCGGCGTGCGTTCGGCAACAGCTTCACGTTGTCGGCAGCCGCCGCGGTGACGATCGTGGTGATCGCGATTCCGCTCGCGTACTTCCTGGTGTGGCGGCAGTCGCGGCTGCTGCGCTTTGTCAACGTCGTTACGGAGATCCCGTACGCCGTGCCCGGCGTCGTGCTGGCGATCGCGGCCATCCTGCTCTTCGTCAAGCCGATCCCGGTTCTCGGCATCTCGATCTACAACACCGTCTGGATCATCCTGTTCTGCTACCTCGCCCGCTTCCTCGTGCTCGGCCTGCGGCCGGTGGTCAGCGGCTATCATCAGCTCGACCGCACGCTCGAGGAGGCGTCCCAGATCGCCGGCGCGCGACTCGCCCGACGGCTGCGCACGATCATCCTGCCGCTGATCGCGCCCACAGCCGCCGCCGGCGCGCTGCTGATCTTCCTGACGGCGTTCAACGAGCTGACGCTGTCGGCGCTGTTGTGGTCGTCGGGATCCGAGACGCTCGGCGTCGTGTTCTTCTCGTTTCAACAGGGCGGCGACTCGACTTATGCAGCGGCGCTCGGCGTGCTCACGGTGGCCGTCAGCATCGCGCTGATGCTGTCGACACTGCTGCTGGCCGGACGCCTGCCGTCCGGCGTGCTCCCATGGCGCGATTGACGATCGAGGGTCTGCGCAAGCTCTACGGCGAGTTCCGCGCGCTCGACGACGTGTCGCTCGCCGTCGACAACGGCGAGTTTGTCGCGATCCTCGGCGCGTCCGGCTGCGGCAAGACGACGCTGTTGCGGCAGATCGCCGGTTTCGACCGACCGGACGCGGGCCGCATCCTGATCGGCGACAGCGTCGTGTCGACGCCGTTGCGTCAGTTGCCACCCGAGCAGCGTCACATCGGTATCGTGTTCCAGTCGTATGCGCTGTGGCCGCACATGACCGTGGCGCAGAACGTCGCATACGGGCTCGATGTCGCCGGCGTCAAGGATCCCGAGCGCGCGCGTCGCGTCGACGCGGCGCTTGCGCTCGTCGACCTGGCGGGATTCGGCGACCGGCGCCCCGCATTGCTATCGGGTGGCCAGCGCCAGCGTGTGGCACTCGCGCGCTGCCTTGTCACCGAGCCGTCGCTGGTGCTGCTCGACGAGCCGCTCGCCAATCTCGACGTGCACCTGCGCGCATCGATGGAGGAGGAGTTCGCGCGCTTTCACGAGCGCACCGGCACGACAATGATCTACATCACGCACGACCAGGCGGAGGCGATGGCGCTCGCCGATCGGATCGCCGTGATGGACAAGGGTCGCATTCTCCAGCTCGCCACGCCATCGCAGCTGTACCGCGAGCCCGCCGACGAAACAGTTGCACGATTCATCGGCGAGGGCATGATCGTGCCAATCGACAACGCCGTCGCCGACGGCAGCGGCCATTGCATCGCCGACGTGCTCGGACATCGCGTACGGCTGCGCCACGCAGAGGGCACACCGCCGACGGGTCAGTCGCGCGCCTGCGTGCGTGAGAGCGCGCTGCGGTTAGTCGATGCCGCCGCCTCCGGCGTGAACGCGCGCGTGACCGCCGTCATCTACCAGGGCGGACACTTCCGCGTCGAGGCGCTGGCCGACGCGGCGCCGGACGAGCCGCTGCACCTCGATGTCCGGGAGCCGGCGAGCATCCGCGCCGGCGATCGGGTGAAGCTCGCGGTCGACGACGGCTGGGTCCTCCCGGTGGTGAGGCCGACGATACGGAATGGTAAAATTCGCGGCTGAGCGCCGGGGTTCGCCGGTGGCAGGTCCTTCACGGCGACGCACGCATTCGGGCGGAGTCGCACCCCACACTGTCGGGAATTTCTGATGGCTGATCGGCCAATCCTTTCGCCGGAACCACCGTCGACGATGTCGCGTCGCCCTACGCGCCGGGCATATGTAGGCGGCATAGCAATTGGCGGCGGCGCGCCGATCGTCGTCCAGTCGATGACGAACACGGACACGGCCAACGTGGCGGCCACGGTCGCACAGGTCAAAGCGCTTGCCGACGCCGGCTCCGAGCTCGTGCGGATCACCGTCAACACCGCCGAAGCGGCGGCTGCCGTCGCGGAGATCCGCCAGCGGCTCGACGCACTCGGCTGCGACGTGCCGCTGATCGGCGATTTCCACTACAACGGACACAAGCTGCTCAGCAATTTTCCCGACTGTGCGGAGGCACTCGCCAAGTACCGGATCAACCCCGGCAACGTCGGCACCGGCACGCGGCGCGACCCGCAGTTCGCAGTTATGATCGAGCGTGCGATCGACCACGGCAAGCCCGTGCGCATTGGCGTTAACTGGGGGAGCCTCGACCAGGAATTGCTGGCGGGCCTGATGGATGAGAACGCCCGCTCGGCCCATCCGCTCGACGCGGCGCACATCGTCCGCGAAGCGCTCGTGACCTCGGCAATCCGCAGCGCGCAGTTCGCCGAATCGATCGGCATGCCGAAAGACGCGATCATCCTCGCGTGCAAGGTCTCGAACGTGCAGGACCTGATCGCCGTCTACACGGAGCTCGCCCGACGCTGCGATTACCCGCTGCACCTCGGACTCACCGAAGCGGGCATGGGCTCGAAAGGGATCGTCGCGTCGACGGCCGCGCTGGCCGTGCTGCTGCAACAAGGCATCGGCGACACGATCCGCATCTCGCTGACACCGGAGCCGAACGGCGACCGCACGCGTGAAGTGATCGTCGCGCAGGAGATCCTGCAGACCATGGGCTTGCGCTCGTTCTCGCCGCTCGTCAGTGCGTGTCCCGGATGCGGACGGACGACGAGCGTCGTATTCCAGGAACTGGCCGACAACATCCAGACATACCTCCGCGCGCGGATGCCCGAATGGCGCGACCGCTATCCGGGCGTCGAAAGCATGACCGTCGCGGTGATGGGTTGCGTCGTGAACGGTCCCGGCGAATCGAAGATGGCGAATGTCGGAATCAGCTTGCCCGGCACGGGCGAAATACCGGTGGCGCCCGTTTACGTCGACGGCCAGAAGACGGTGACGCTGAAAGGCGATCGCATCGCGCAGGAATTCGAAGCGATCGTCGCCGATTACGTTCGTGCGACTTACGGCGGCGAGCCGGCGGCGGCGCACCTGCGCCCGGAGCGGAAGTCGATCGCGATCCGCGAAGCGCGCGTACCCGTCACCGCGTCGCCCGCGCGCGAACCCGACGCCGGGCATTGACGCCGCGCCGCGTGAGCCAGCGCGCGCAAACGGGACCGCCCGCGCGGTCGACCGACAACGTGGCGACGCACAACGCCGTCGCTTTTCTCGACGGTGGCGGCGAGATGGGTGCGCGCATGCGCGCCTACGACTGGACGACGACGCCACTCGGTCCGCCGCACACGTGGACGCAGAGCCTGCGCACCGTCGTGCGCATCATGCTCGATTCGCGTTACGCGATGTGGATGCTGTGGGGTCCCGACCTGACGTTCTTTTGCAACGATGCGTACCTTCCGACCGTGGGCATCAAGCGCGACTGGGTGCTCGGCGCGCGCTCGGACAAGGTGTGGGCCGAAATCTGGCCGGATATCGGTCCCCGGATCGAGCACGTGCGCAATACCGGCGAAGCGACATGGGACGAAGGGCTGCTGCTGTTTCTCGAGCGCAGCGGCTATCCCGAGGAGACGTACCACACGTTTTCGTACAGTCCTGTCTACGACGACGATGCGACGGTCGCGGGCATGCTGTGCGTGGTGACCGAGGACACCGAGCGGCAACTGAGTGAGCGGCGCATCGCATTGCTCGGTGCAATCGGCACCGACATGGCGTCGATCAAATCGGAAGCGGAGGTCTTCGCCGTCCTCGATCGCCATATCGGATTGGGTGTCGCCGACCTGCCGTGCACGCTGACGTACGTCCAAGGCGAGCGCGAGTCGCTGGCGCGCCGCGTTGCCCACACCGGATTCGGTGCGTCGCCGGCGATCGCCGCGATGCCGGTCGACACCGAACTGCGCTGGCCCATTGCCCGTGTGCTCGAGACCGCGACGGAATTCGTCGTGGACGACGTCGAGGCGCAAACACCGCCGCTCCCAGCCGGACCGTGGCGAGAGCCGCCGCGCGCCGCGCTGCTTCTACCCATCCAGCAGCAGGGGCAGGCGCGGCCCGCAGGCGTGTTCGTCGCGTTCCTCAACCGTTACCGGCCCCTCGACGATGCCTATCGGCGCTTTCTCGACCTGCTGGTCGCGCAGATCGCATCGGGCCTCGCGAATGCGCGCAGCTACGCCGAGGAGCGGCGGCGCACGGAGGCGCTCGCCGAGCTCGACCGCGCGAAGACCGCGTTCTTCTCCAACGTCAGCCACGAATTCAGGACGCCGCTGACGCTGATGATGGGACCGCTCGAGGAGCTGCTTCGCGACGGCGGCGAGCATCTGGCCGACGACCTGCGGGCGAGCCTCGCCGTCGTCCATCGCAATTGCCTGCGGCTGCTGAAGCTCGTCAATTCGCTGCTCGATTTCTCGCGGCTGGAAGCAGGTCGATTGCAGGCGCGCTACGAGAAAGTCGACATCGGCGCGATGACCGCCGAGCTCGCCGGTGTGTTCCGCCCGGCGGTCGAGCGCGCCGGGCTCACGCTGCGCGTCGAATGCGAAACGGTCCGCGGCGACGTGTACGTCGACGCGTCGATGTGGGAAAAGATCGTGTTCAACCTGCTGTCGAATGCGTTCAAGCACACGCTGGCGGGTGAAATACGCGTCCGCGTCGCCGCCGGGCGCGACCATGCCGTATTGACGGTCGCCGATACGGGTGTAGGGATTCCGCCCGAAGCGCTCGGCCAGGTGTTCGATCGGTTCTACCGCGTGCCGAACGCACGTTCGCGAACCTACGAAGGCTCCGGCATCGGCCTTGCACTCGTGCAGGAGCTCGTCAAGCTGCACGGCGGAACGATCGACGTCACCAGCGTCGTCGACAAGGGCACGGCGTTCACCGTGTCGCTGCCGTACGGGAACGCCCACTTGCCCGCGCACCATCTGGAGCGAGACGGCGACGCGAAACCGTTGGGTACGCAGTCCTCGACGGGATACGTCGACGAAGCGCTCGGCTGGCTGCCACCGTCGCCGCCGGGCGAAATTCCCGGATCGGACGTGCCCGCCGGCGCGCCGCTGTCCGACACTGTGCTGGTCGTCGACGACAACGCCGACATGCGCGAATACCTGCGAAAGCTGTTGTCCCCGCGGTTCAACGTCGTCACAACCGTCGATGGTTCCGAAGCGCTCGCGGCGATCGATGCCCGGCTGCCGGACCTCGTGCTGACCGACGTGATGATGCCGAAGCTCGACGGCTTCGCGCTGCTGAAGGCGTTGCGTGGCAACGATCGGACCCGCGACATTCCGGTCGTGCTGTTGTCTGCGCGCGCCGGCGAGGAATCGAGGATCGAGGGCATCGACGCCGGTGCGGATGACTACGTGGTCAAGCCATTTTCGGCGCGCGAGCTGCACGCTCGCGTGTCGAGCAATCTGGCGATGGCGCGCGCGCGTCGCAACTTCTCGCGCGCGGCGCGCGAAAACGAAGCGCGCAGGAGCTTCTTGCTCACGCTGTCGGACGCACTTCGCGCAATGTCGTCCACCGCGGCCGTCTCGCAATGCGCCGTCGACCACATCGGCCGCCAGCTTGGTGCCACGGCTGCCGGCTACGGCGAGATCGACGCGGACGCGACGACGCTGCACGTGACGTCGCAATGGCATGCCGACGGATCGACGACTCCGCCTGCTGCACCGATCGACCTCGATCGCTTCGGGCTGGCCGACACAACACGCGACGGCGCGCCCATCGTCATCGACGACACGCGCCGGCACGACCATGCGAGGGCGTGGATCGACGCGGGTGTGGGCGCGATCATCGCCGTTTCGCAAGTGACCGATGGCCGCACGGTAGCGATGCTGTGGGTCAGTGTTCCGGGATCGCGCGCGTGGAGCGTCGAGGAAGTCGCGCTGCTGGGTGAATCCGCCGTGCGCGTATGGACCGAGCTTTCGCGCGCACGCGCAGAAAATGCGCTGCGCGAAAGCGAGGAACGGTTTCGGGCGATGGCCGACAGTTCCCCGCTGCTCGTGTGGGTGATCGATCCGACGGGTCGCGTCAGTTTCGTCAACCGCGCGTACTGCGAGTTCTTCGGGATTCCTCCCGACACGATCGAGCACGGCGGCTGGACGCCGCTGTTGCACCCGGACGACGCGTCCGGCTATATCGCGGAAGTGAAGGCTGCCCTCGCCGAGCAGCGGAGCTTCAGCGCGATGGCACGCGTGAGGCGCAACGACGGCGAGTGGCGCTGGATCCAGTCGTTCGGCGCGCCGCGCTTCGCCGCTGACGGTCGCTTCCTCGGCGCGGTCGGCAGCAGCCCCGACATCACCGAGCTCATCGATGCGTCGGACACGTTGCGCGAAGCGGATCGGCGCAAGGACGAGTTCCTCGCGACACTCGCCCACGAGTTGCGCAATCCGCTTGCTCCGATAAGGCAGGCCGCGCGCCTGTCGCGCTCGCCGAATGCGACCGAAGCGCAGCGCCGCTGGAGCCAGGACGTGATCGAGCGCCAGGTGCAGCAGATGGCGCTGCTGCTCGACGACCTTCTCGACGTGTCGCGGATCACGCGCGGAAAGCTCGAGTTGCGCATGCAGCGCGTGCAACTCGCGAGCGTCGTCGAAGCCGCGCTGGAGACGACCCGGCCGCTGCTCGACGAACGCAGGCAGCGACTGACGACCAGCCTGCCAGCCGAGCCGGTGTGGCTCAACGCCGATCCGCTGCGCGTTGCTCAGATCCTCGCCAACCTGCTGACCAATGCGGCGAAGTATTCGGAGCCCGGCGGCCGCGTCGACCTGTCGGCCCGCGTACATGACGACCGGTTGTCGATCAGCGTCAAGGACACGGGCATCGGCATCGAATCCGAACTGCTGTCGCGCGTGTTCGAGATGTTCTCGCAGGTCAAGAGCTCGCTCGATCGCGCCGAAGGCGGGCTCGGCATCGGCCTGGCACTCGTCAAGGGGCTGGTCGAGTTGCACGACGGAACCGTGGAAGCGAAGAGCGACGGTCTCGGCAAGGGCGCAGAATTTGTCGTCGCGCTACCGCTTCCCGCGCGTGGGCAGCAGCCCGCCGAAATCGCCGGCGGCCTCGCGCGTAATGAAACGCCCGCGCGCACGGCACGGATTCTCGTTGCCGACGACAATCGGGACGCGGCGGCGAGCCTCGCGACGCTGCTGCAACTCGATGGGCATGAGATCACCGTCGCCAACGACGGCCGGGTGGCGCTGGCGGCCGCCGAGGCATTCCGGCCGCATGTCGCGCTGCTGGACATCGGCATGCCGAAGCTCAATGGCTACGAGGTCGCGCGGCACATCCGCGCGGAGCCGTGGGGCAAGGCGGTGATCCTCGTCGCAATGACCGGATGGGGACAGGCCGAGGACAAGCGGCGCGCGTTCGAGGCAGGCTTCGACCATCACTTCACCAAGCCGCTCGATCTGGAAGTCCTCGACGCCTTTCTCGCCGACGCGCTGGCAGAGCCGCGCACGGTCCGACCGTAGTCCGGCGAGAGCGGCCGCCACCACGCCAGCGGGAGCCGAACCCGCTGGAATCCCTGGGCGGGAACGGAAGTCCGCGGCCCTGCATCCAATGGGCATACAGCAAGGGAAAGCTTCTCGTGGATGTGCAACCGGTACCGCCCGACGCGGCGAACGACGACAGCCTGGTGCGCGACGTTCGGCGAGGCAGCCCGACGGCGTTCGGCGCGATGATGCGCCGCTACAACCGCAGGCTCTACCGCACCGCACGGGCAATCCTCAAGGACGACAGCCTTGCCGAGGATGCGCTGCAGGAGGCCTACCTCGCCGCGTTCCGTCACATGGACGAATTTCGCGGCGACGCCGCGCTCGGCACGTGGCTCACGCGGATCGTCGTCAATCAGGCGCTGCAAGCGTTGCGCCGCACGCGGCGCGATCGCGTCGTCGTGCCGTTCGAAGAGTCCGATGCACAGCACGAGGCGCTGAACGTGGCCGATTCGCCCGACACGGGACCGGAGAACATGCTGCTGCGGGCGCAAACGCGGCGGCTCATCGAGCGCAACATCGATGCGCTGCCGGAAGGCTATCGCACGGTGTTCGTGCTCCGCGAAGTCGAGGATTTGACCGTGGAGGAGACCGCCGCGGCGCTCGACATTCCGGCCGCAACCGTGCGCACCCGGCTGTTCCGCGCGAAGGCGCGGCTGCGCGAGTCACTCGCGCAGCAGATGGACGTCGCGACGCAGGACGCATTCGGCTTCGACGGCGAGCGATGCGACCGCATCGTGCGCACCGTCCTCGACCGTATCGAGGCGGGACTGATGCATCCAACCGGGCTCGTTCCCCGTAAGTAACGGTTGCAGCCCCCACTTTCAGGAGTCGCTCATGAAACGTATCCGCACCGCAATCGCCGTTGTCCTCCTCTCGGCCACGCCCCTCGCGCTGGCGCAATCCGCCGGGCCCAGCGACGCGCAGATCGCCGCAATCGTCGTTACGGCGAATCAAGTCGACATCGATGCCGGCAAGCTCGCGGAGTCGACGTCGGCGAACAAGGACGTCAAGGCATTCGGCAAACAGATGGTGACCGACCACACCGGCGTCAACAAGGCTGCGACAGATCTCGTGACGAAGCTCAAGGTGAAGCCCGAGGACAATCCGACCGCGCAGAGCCTGAAGAAGGGCGGCCAGGAAAACGTCGCCAACCTGAAGACATTGAAGGGCGCCGCGTTCGACAAGGCGTATGTCGACCACGAGGTGGTTTACCACCAACAGGTGATCGACGCGATCGACAAGACGCTGATCCCCAGCGCGCAGAATGCCGAGCTGAAGGCGCTGCTCGTCAAGGTCCGGCCGGCGTTCATCGCACACCTCGATCACGCGAAGCATCTGCAGGCATCGATGGGCAAGTAGCCGCTTTTTCAACGGCTCGCTGAAACCATGCCGGTCCCGAGCGCGCGCCGGTGGCTCGCCGCCGCCGTCGCGGCGTTGCTGATCGGCGGCGCCGACGCCGCACCGGTCGTGCACACGGTGACCATCGACGGATTCGAGTTCCATCCGCCGGAGGTCACCGTAGGCAAGGGCGACGTCGTTGTCTGGGTCAACAAGGATCCCGTTCCCCACACGGCAACGGCCAAGGGCGCTGCGCTCGATTCGGGCTCCATCGCGGCGAGTGGCTCGTTCCGGTTCACCGCGACACGCGAGGGCCGTTTCGACTACGTGTGCACGCTGCATCCGACGATGAAGGGCGTGCTCGTCGTGCACTGAGCCGTCGTACTGTTGGCGCGCACAACAACGCGCCATCCGGGCGCGGGTCTGGATGCGCAGGCATCGCAGCGGTAAACTCGTCGGCATCGGCGCGCGTTTCCGCACGCCGGTTGCGTTCGACCGGAGCGGCCGATGGATCGACCCGCTGCATCAGCTCACGCCAGGACACGTCGGCATCTGCTACGCGCCTTGGGTGCCAGCGTAGCGCTTGGCAGCCCGGCGTTTCGCGCGGCCGCCGAAACGGTCAAGCTGCCGTTCGGCAATGGCGAACGACCGTTGGTGCAATATCCGCAGAAGCGGCCGCTGATCGTCGTCACTGCGCGACCGCCGCAACTCGAAACGCCGTTCGACGTGTTCAACGAGAGCGTGGTTACGCCGAACGACGCATTCTTCGTCCGCTATCACCTTGCAGGCATTCCGACGAGCATCGACGCCGACAGTTACCGGATCGCCGTCAAGGGCAAGGTGTCGACGCCGCTGTCGCTGTCGCTCGCCGATCTGAAGCAGATGGAGGCTGTCGAGTATTACGCGGTCAACCAGTGCTCGGGCAACAGTCGCGGATTCTTCGAGCCGCGCGTTGCGGGTGGCCAGCTTGCGAACGGCGCGATGGGCAACGCGAAGTGGCGCGGCGTGACGCTGAAATCGGTGCTCGCGAAGGCCGGCGTCCAGCAGGGCGCGCGACAGGTGAAGTTCGACGGCCTCGACACGCCGGTGATGCCGACGACGCCAGATTTCGTCAAGGCGCTCGATGTCGATCATGCGCTCGACGGCGAAGTGATGCTCGCCTACGCGATGAACGATGCCGACCTGCCGATGCTGAACGGCTATCCGGTGCGACTGATCGTGCCCGGATGGTACGGCACGTACTGGGTCAAGCACCTGACCGAGATCACCGTCCTCGATGGCGTGCTGAACGACTTCTGGATGGCGACTGCGTACCGGATCCCCGACAACACATGTGCGTGCGTACCGCCCGGAACAGCACCGGCCACCACGGTGCCGATCGGCCGCTTCGACGTGCGCTCGTTCGTCACCAGCGTGCGCGACGGCGGCACGGTGCCGGCCGGCAAGCCGTTCGCACTGCGCGGACTCGCGTTCGATGGCGGCTTCGGCATTCGCGACGTCGCCGTATCGGCCGACGGCGGCAAGACGTGGACATCGGCCGCACTCGGCAGCGAGCTCGGCAAGTACTCGTTTCGCGAATGGCAGATGACGGCGACGCTGCCCGCGGGGACGCACGACATCAAGGTGCGCGCCGTCAACTCGATCGGCCAGTCGCAGCCCGGCGAGCCGCTGTGGAATCCCGCGGGTTACATGCGCAACGTCGTCGAGACGACGCGCGTGCGCGCCGTTTGATGGAGACCGCGATGCGTTGCACACGCCCGCTTGCGACCCTGATTGCCGCGACCTCCCTTCTCGCCGTCGCAGCGCCGGCAGGCGCACTCAAGATCGAGTTGCCGCCGGAGTCGACAAGCCTCCGTGCAGGCGCTGGATCCGATCTCGCCGTCCGCCAATGCGTGACTTGTCATTCGGCCGACTACGTCGCGATCCAGCCGCCGGGCAAGCCGCTTGCATTCTGGAAGGCCGAAGTCGAGAAGATGAAGAAGGTCTACGGCGCGCCGATTCCCGACGACCAGATCGATCCGATCGCGCAATATCTGACGCGCGAATACGGCGACGGCAAGTAGGCGATGCAACGGCCGCGCTCATAGCCGATGCGACATGTCGGTGACGGCGAGGCTCGCGATCGCAGCATCGCCACGCGCAAGCAGCAACACCTTGAAAAGCTCGCCCATCTCGGCGGGTGAGACGAGCAATTGCACGGCCGACGCCGCGCGCATGTAGTCGATCGAGTCCGTCGCCCCGACGGCACCGAGCAGGTCGAGAATCCCGCAGCCGATCAGGAACGACGCCTGTGTCGCGAAGCCGGCGACGCGCAGCCCGGCACGCTCGGCCGTCTCGGCCATCGCCGTGAAATCGACGTGTGCCGTCAGATCCGCAAGGCCCGGCCACAGCAGCGGATCGGCGGAAGCCCGGTGCCGGTAATGACCCATGAGCGTGCCGTCGCGACGTTGTGCGTGGTAATACTCGCGCTGCGGGAATCCGTAATCGATGATCAGCAGCGCGCCCGCGCCAAGCCGGCGTGCGATCGTTGCGACGAGTGCTTCCGCCGCAGGATTGAGTTCGCTCACGTAGTCGCCGCCCGCGGGAAAACGCCTCTCGGCGATCGAGCGAACGCGTGCATCGTCGAGCGGGCGTTCCGCCACCTGCAGCGCGTCGTGCTGCCAGGCGACGCCGCGCTCGAACCATGCGCCGTCGCGGCGCGCGATCACGCGGGGCGCGACCGCATCGAGCACTTCGTTCATCACGACGACGCCCTCGATCGTCCCCGGCAGCCGGTCGAGCCACTCGACGTCGACGCCCGACGTGTTCGCAGCGGCGGCAATCGACTCGCGCTGCCGCGTCCGGAGCTCGGCACTCACTTCGAGGATCCGATAGCGCACGGGCACTGCGTCGCGCCGCGCGAGCTCGCCGAGCACACTGGCGGCGAGCGCACCGCTGCCGGCACCGAGCTCGATGATTTCGCGCGTCGACGTCGCGGCGAGCGCCGCTTCGAGCTGGCGCGCGACGGCGGCGCCGTACAGCGGCGTGAGCTCCGGGCCGGTGACGAAATCGCCGGCCGCGCCGAACTTGCGGGCGCCGGCGACGTAATACCCGAGGCCCGGCGCGTAGAGGACGAGCTCGATGTAGCGCGCGAGCGGAATGAATCCCCCGGCGCGCGCGATCTCGTCGCGAACGTACGCGACGACGCGGGCGCTATGTGCCTTCGCGTCATCGTCGGGCACCGGTGCCGGCGGATCGAAAGTCTTCAACGACCGTGCCTTTGCGTGGTTCGCACGCAACTGCCGACTGTGCTAGATTGAACGAGTCTACTTGACCGGCAGGTCCCGAAGGGCGCCGCTTGGAAGGCAGGGTCGTCTTGATCACCGGCGGCGCGAAGCGGGTCGGCGCGGCCATCTGCCGGAGGCTGCACAAATCCGGCGCGTCGATCATGCTCCACTTCCGCGCCTCGGCCGGCGAAGCGCGACTGCTGCAAAGCGAGCTCAACCATCTGCGCGCGCATTCGGTCTCGCTGATCCAGGCCGACCTGCTCGACGTCGGCAAGCTGCCGTCGCTGGTCGAGCAGACGGTGCAGTCGTTCGGCAGGCTCGACGCACTCGTCAACAACGCGTCGACGTTCTATCCGACGACGATTGGCGAAATCAACGTCACCGACTGGAACGACCTCGTCGGCACGAACCTGCAGGCGCCATTGTTCCTGTCGCAGGCGGCGGCGCCCGCGTTGCGCAAGACGCAAGGCTCGATCGTCAACATCACCGATATCCACGCCGAACGGCCGCTGAAGAGCTATGTCGTCTATTCGGTTGCCAAGGCAGGGCTCGTCGGACTCACGCGCTCGCTTGCGCGCGAGCTCGCACCCGACGTCCGCGTGAATGCCGTAGCACCCGGCCCGATCCTGTGGCCCGACGAGGAGGTGTTCGACGAAATCGCGCGCCAGCGGATCATCAGTCATACGCCGCTGAAGCGCGAGGGCACGCCGGACGACATCGCGAAGGCCGTGCATTACCTCCTGGCCGATGCGCCGTATGTCACCGGCGAGACGATCAACGTGGACGGCGGGCGTCACATCGCGCTTTAGCCTCACGCCGCGCGCAGCGCCAAGGCGCGCAGCGTCAGTCGCCGGATTCGTTCGCCGCGCTGATCGGCGCCGCAACGTGTACTTCGATCGGCGTATCCGCTACCAGGCCGCGCGCAGCGACGCGCGACGCGAGCCGCTCGAGGTACAGGTCCACGATTCCGTGCGTCGCGAGCGACACGCGCGTGCGCTCGAGGTAGTCGGCCGACGAGCCGAACGCGCCGCTGGCGCGCGCAATCACCTCCGCCTGCTCGTCGATCGTCAGCTTGCGCGTGTATTGCGAGTGGTCACGCCGCACGACGAATCCCAGCGCGATCTGCGGGCGTCCGTCGCAGTCGACGTGCAACCAGCGCGGCGAGTACGCGCCGGTGACCATCTCGCGGCGCCACAGCAGGTGAAACTCGTCCATCGCCAGCGGTGCCGGCAACCGATACACCACACCGCGGCACGAGCCGCCGCGATCGAGTCCGAGCACGAGGCCCGGTGCGTGTGGCGTGCCGCGCGACGCGAGCGACAGCAGGCAGAAGCGCCGGTGCAGTCCGTGCACCGACGCGCGTCGCGATTCGGCGAATGGAAAGAGTGGATTCCACAGCAGTGATCCGTACGCGAACACCCACCACCCGGCGCCCTTCGGCTTCGCGTTCAGCGTCTTCGTCAGCGACTCGGACAGCTGCTCGTCCGTCAACGCGTGACCTTCCGCAAGCGCCTCGATGTACACCTCGCGCATCCGACCTTCCTCGAGATCGCGCCGGGAAAGCGTCATCGCTCGTCGAATGCCTTGGGGTCGCGCCGGAACCGCGCCAGCTCGACGTTCGCTTCACGGCGCAGCGCACCGCGCGACTTGCCGTGCGGCCCGCCCTTGCCGAGCAGCGGGGAGCGCGCGACCGGATTGCGTTGCTTGGGCAGCGCATGAAGCTTCGCGCGCTTCATTGCGGTGCCGCCGGATGAATGCTGACCTTTGTGGTGCTAGCGGGAACGCGAGTGCGCATCGCGTCCGGCAGGAACAGCCCCTGCAGGTCGTTCAGGAACCGCCGTCCGAGCGGCGTAGGCTTCAGCACCGCGGGATCGGGCGATAGCAGTCCCTTGTCCGTTGCGCGTGCGATCATCCGCGCCGCCGTCGACAGCGGCACGCCGGTGCGCTCCGCGTACAGCGTCGTGGGCACACCGTCGGTGAGCCGCAGCGCGTTCAGCATGAACTCGAACGGAAGGTCGTCGAGCGACAACTCGAACTCGTCCTGCAGCGGCTCGCCACGCGCAACGCGATCCAGATACTGCCGCGGCTGCTTCCAGCGCATCTGCCGCACGATCCGATCCGGAAACGACAGCTTCGAATGCGCGCCGGCGCCGATACCGACGTAATCGCCGAATCGCCAGTAGTTGACGTTGTGCCTGCATTCGCGACCTGGCTTCGCGTGCGCGGACGTTTCGTAATGGAGGTAAGCCGCATCCTGCAGCATCTGCAGTACGGCGTCCTCGATGTCGGCCGCCAGTTCGTCGTCGGGCAGCGGCGGCGGCTGCGCGTGAAAGCGTGTGTTCGGCTCGAGCGTCAGATGGTAGAACGACAGGTGCGGCGGCGCGAACTGCAGCGCCGATGCCACGTCGCGGCGTGCATCGGCGACCGTCTGCTGCGGCAGTGCGAACATCAGGTCCAGGTTCACGTTGCCGAAGATCATCAGCGCCGCCTCGACGGCGCGCCGCGCTTCGTCACCGTCGTGGACACGGCCGAGCGCATGCAGGAAGCCGTCATCGAAACTCTGGACACCGACCGACAAACGGTTCACGCCCGCGGCGAAGAAGCCGGCAAATTTCGCGCGCTCAAAGGTTCCCGGATTCGCCTCGAGCGTGACTTCCGCGTCGGGCGCGAGCGGGATGCGCGCACGCACGGCCGACAGCAGCCGATCGATCGCCTGCGCCGAGAAGAGGCTCGGCGTGCCGCCGCCGATGAACACCGTGCCGACCTTGCGGCCCCAGATCGCCGGCAGCGCACTTTCGAGATCGGCGATCAATGCGTCGACGTAGGCGTCCTCGGGCAGCGCTTCCGGTGCCGCATGCGAATTGAAATCGCAATAGGGACACTTGCTGATGCACCACGGAATGTGCACGTACAGCGCGAGCGGCGGCAGCGCGGTGAACCTCGGACGCGCAATCGCGCCGGGATCGATCCGCGCGACCACCGTCGCAGCGTGCGTCGCGTCAGCGCACATCGAACGCTTCGGCGCCGATTCGCGCGATCAGGCTGCGCATCGCCTGTCCCCGATGGGATAGCTCGTTCTTCCGTTCGAGCGGCAATTCGGCGCCCGTGAGCCCGGTCTGCCGATCCTCGAAATGCGGGTCGTAGCCGAAGCCACCCGCGCCGCGCGGTGTATCGACGACCGTGCCATGCCAGATCCCCTCCGCGATCAGCGGCTGCGGATCCGCGGCGTGCCGCGCGAGCACGAGCACGCAGTAGTAGTGCGCGCGGCGGTCGGCCACGCCGCGCAGCGCGTCGATCAGCGCGATGTTGTTGCGCGCATCGGACGAAGGCTCGCCGGCGAACCGCGCGCTGCGCACGCCCGGCGCACCCCCGAGCGCGTCGACACAGATGCCGGAATCGTCGGCGAGCGCGGGAAGCCCGCTCCTGTCGCACGCGTGCCGCGCCTTGACGAGCGCGTTCTCGATGAACGTCGGATGCGGCTCGTCCGCCTCGCCGATGCCGAGCTCCGCCTGCGACACGACGTCGAATCCGAGTGGCTCGAGCAGGCGTCGAAACTCGCGCAACTTCCCCGCGTTGTTCGACGCCAGGACGAGGCGCACGCTCACGACCCGAGCGCTGCGCGCTGCGCCTCGTGCAGTCGCGCGATCCCCCGCTCGGCCAGCGTCAGCAGCACGTCGAACTCGGTGCGCGTGAACGGCTTGCGCTCGGCGGTGCCCTGCACTTCGACGAGACCTCCCGCGCCCACCATCACGACGTTCATGTCGGTGTCGCATCCCGAATCCTCGTTGTAATCGAGGTCGAGCAGCGGCTCGCCGTTGACTACGCCGACCGACACGGCGGCAACCCGATCGCGCAACGGCTCGCCCGGCAAGGCGCGGCGGGCCCTGCACCACGTCACGGCGTCGACGAGTGCCACGTATGCGCCGGTGATCGACGCACACCGGGTCCCGCCGTCGGCTTCGAGTACGTCGCAGTCGATACGGATCGTCCGCTCGCCGAGTGCTGCGAGGTCGACGACCGCGCGCAGCGATCGCCCGATAAGCCGCTGGATTTCCTGCGTGCGCCCCGACTGCTTCCCCTCTGCGGCTTCGCGCCGCGTGCGCGTGTTGGTCGCGCGCGGCAGCATCCCGTATTCGGCGGTCAGCCAGCCCTGCCCCTTGCCCTTGAGAAATTGCGGTACGGCTTCCTCGACGCTTGCCGTGCACAGCACACGCGTGCGTCCCGCCTCGATCAGCACCGAGCCCTCGGCGTGCGACGTGAAATGCCGCGTGATCGACAGTGCGCGAAGCTCGTCGGCGCGGCGCCCGCCGGAACGGGCATGAGGGTGCGCTGGGCGTTCGATCGGCGTTGGGCTCGTCATCGTGATTGACCGATTATATGCCGTCGATGGCGAAGGGACGCGGCCTCCAGCCCGTCGCCGCGATCAGCGAGGACGTGTCGACCTCGAGCGATCCGGTGAGTCGCGCGATCGCGTCGCGCCGGCCGCACAACGCGCCCGCGAGCCGCAGCAAGGGCACGGGAACGGACGCAATCCGCGGCTCGACGTGAAGCGCAGCGGCGATCGCGCGCACGAGATCCGGTGTCGACACGCTGTGCGCATCGGCTACGAAGTGCACGCCGCGCGCGGCGGGCGCGTCGATCACGGCGTCGAATGCGTCGAGCAGGTTGTCGATGCCGAGCAACGCCCGCCGGTTGTCGATCGCACCGACAGGAAGCCAGCGGCGGCGGCGCACGGCGTCGACGAGCGTTCTAAAGTTGCCGCGCGCACCCGGACCGTAGACGAGCG
>Ga0207701_10002478_pt1 | contig 19112 bp, 18 predicted proteins | sample KBSSwiSSwithPhiX_FD_184294 | JGI IMG/M metagenome (GOLD analysis project Ga0207701, IMG submission 184294) | Switchgrass rhizosphere bulk soil microbial communities from Kellogg Biological Station, Michigan, USA, with PhiX - S5 (SPAdes) (version 2) | ecosystem: Environmental > Terrestrial >... | reverse complement strand
GGTACCGGCCGCGCCGCTGGTTCCGGCTGTTCCACCGCCGTTTCCGGCGATCCCGGCTGCGCCGCTGCCGCCTGGCCCGCCGGTCCCCGCCGTTCCGCCGGCGGCGCCTGATCCCGCGCTCGCCGACCCGCCGCCGCCGGCCGTACCTCCACCGGCGGCTTCGGGCGCACACGCCGTCGCCGAGGCGAGCACCGTCGAGAGGATGGCCGCGGCGAGCCGCGCGTCCGCCATCGGGCGCGCATTCGCGGACGCACGCGATCCGTTCATGGCTCGACCAAATTCCCGCGGTCCCCGAAGGCGATCACGAACCCGGTTCAGAACGGCCGCTCATCTCGGGCCCTGTACCAGATGAGACAGAAGGTGACGCCCGCGCTCAGGCCGAGCAGCGCGCCACCGTGCGGCGATCCCAGGAAGCCCAGCCCGACGACGGCCCCCACCACCGCGGAGATCGTGAGCACCTGCGCGCGGCGGAGCGGCGCGTCCTTCTCGATCAGGATGTAGGCGGGCACGCCCACGATCAAGGTGATGGGCAGCGTCACCAGAAGCGACATCGATAAGATGACGCTCGCCACGTCCACCCAGGAACCACCCGTTCGCCCCGACAGAACCGTGAGGTACAGCGTGAAGAGGCAAACGGGTGCGAGGGGCGCCACCATGAAGGCCACGACGGCCCGCGAGCTCCTGTCCATCATGCTGCCGTTACAGGAACCGACCTCCGGGGTTGCGTCGAACGTCAGCCGAGGCGGATCGCGCTCTTGAATTCGACGCTCTGGCAGGCGGCCTCGAACAGCGCCAGCCAGATCAGGCGTTCGCCGCCCAGCGGATGCTCGCGTTGCCGTTCGTAGTCGCCCAGCTCCGCGGCCACCTCAGGGGCGAGTCGCGCATCAGCGAGCGGGATCGCCAGCAGCGGGGCGACCGTCACCAGCTCGGCACGCAGGCGGGGGCTGGAACCGACCGCGCCGCCCAGGACTTTTTCGTCGTCGTTCGCGTAAAGCGGTTCTTCGAAATCGAGCGGGACGTAGAACCCCTCGCAATCCGAGAAGTGGACGAGGTGCGAGGTGAATGTCGGGCTCTCGTATTCAGCGGTGAGAACGGGGTCCCGCTGGGCGTCTCCCGCGGCCACGAACGCCAGGTCCTTGTGCTGATAGACGCGTGCGCGGCGAAGCTGGTGCAACGACCGATATGAAAAGCTCCCGACCTTGCAGTGCGACTTGAAGGGCGGCAACGTCTCGGGCTCGACGTGACCCGGTAGCCCGCGCGCTTTCAGGAAGCGATCGAGGTCGGCATAAACCTGCTTGAACTCCTCGATCTCCTCGGGATCGAGGTTGGGTTCAGCCAGGAACCGCGCGAGGTCGGCGGTGCCGAGGGTGAGGCTCATACCAGCAGCGTCACGGCGGTGTTCCCGACTGCACGACGCCGTTGACCAGCACCAGCAGGCGGTCATTCGCGGCGAACGCGCCGGCGGTGTCGGCGTACGAGTAGTCGTTCGACGCGACCTGCGTGGTCGGGTTGACGACGATCGAAAACGTGATCGTGTCCTGCGCGTTCATCGGCGACGTCAGGCCGCAGCCGAAGTCGACGTACGAGCTTTGCGGCGGCGTCGCGAAGGTGGCGGTCGTCGAGCAGCCGGGCGCCATTCGAAGATCGATCATCGTTGTCGTGCCGCCCAGCTTCCACGTCGCCGCCGACACCGCCGGCGTCGCGTCGCGCGTCGGACTGGTGTCGTCGCGGAAGTAGTAACGGACCTTGATCGCGCTGATCAGCGGCGTCGACGGGCCGTTGTTCGTCAGGCGGACCGCGAACTGCGTCGCCGTCGCGGAGCTGTTCTGGTACTCGAGCTTGAGGCTGGAGCTGGTCGTGCCACCCGTGCCGGCGGCGCCGGTCGTCCCGCCGCGGCCGGCCGCGCCGCCGCTCCCCGCAACGCCGGTTCCGCCCGAGCCGGACGAACCGCCGGCGCCGCTGCTCCCGCCGGTTCCTCCGCCGCCTCCGGCGCCGCCGCGCGCGCCTGCAGCGCCGGTTGATCCGCCCGTACCCGCTGTCGCGCCGCCCGTACCGCTCGCTCCACTGGCGCCGCCCGATCCCGTCGTTCCGCTCGCGCCTCCCGCGCCGCCGGCGCTCGTTCCCGCGCTGCCACCACCACCACTCGTGCCCGCGCTTCCCGACGTGCCGGACGCGCCCGCGGCGCCGGTCGTTCCGCCGTTGCCGCCGTTGCCGCCTCGACCCGCGCCGCCCCCTTTTCCGCCGCCACCCGGACCGGCATCGTCGCCGGAGCTACAGGCCGTGAAGAAGATGAGGGGGACGAGGAGGCCGAGCGATCGCAAGGGCAGGCGTATCACGCCGCCATTGTACGCCGTCGCGGCTCAGCCGCTCGCGCGTAAAACGCGCGAGTGCGGCTGCCTGAAAAAACAATAGTCGCAGACCGCGCCTGCGGCGCGGAGCGACTAGCTTTGGGAGGTCAGGATCTGCTGTAGCTCGCCCTTGGCGTGCAGGTCGCGCACGATGTCGGCGCCGCCGATCAGCTTGCCGTCGACATACAGCTGCGGGTAGGTGGGCCAGCTCGAATACTCCTTCAAGCCCTCGCGCAGATCCGGATCGGCGAGGATGTTGTAGGAGTCGAACGGCACGCCGGTCTGCTTGAGGATGCCGACGACCGCCGCCGAGAATCCACACTGGGGCATCGCGGGGTTGCCCTTCATGAACAGCATCACGCGTCCGCGCGCGATGGTGTCGCCGATGCGCTTGCGAAGTTCGTCAGTCACGGTTCAGCTCCTTTACTTGCGTTGATATTCTTCGGGCGTCGCGGTGGTCAACGCCAGCGCGTGAATCGGCGCCGCGGGTCCGGACATCGCGGCGCCGAGCGCGGCGTAGACCAGCCGGTGGCGCTCGACCGGACCCTTGCCGACGAACGCCGCCGAGACCACGGTCGCGTCGAAGTGGTCGCCGCCGCCGGTCGTGTCCCGCACGCTGACGTCGGCGTCGGGCAAGGCGGCGCGGATGCGGGTGCGAATGTCGTCCGGTGTCATGGTCGTCGCCTGGCCAAAACGCTTTCCGCCCGCGTATATAGCACGCAGGGGCGGTTTGCCCCGGCGCTATACTCGACCTTGGCCATGACTCTCGGAACGCGGGTGACGCTGGTGACGACGACGGTCATCGCGTCGGTGCTCGCGGGGTCCGGGTACGCCGCGTTGAAGGTGCGGCGCGCGAACCTGGAGGCCGATCTGGGCCGCGAGGCGTTCGAGATCGCGACCGCGCTGCGCGCCGGTATCGAGCCCGTGACCGCGAAGGGCGACGCCCTCAGCGAGATGTTGCACGGGCGCATCCGCGCCGCGCGCGAGCCGAACGAGGTTTTCCAGCTGGAGGTGCTGAGCGGCGGCGCGGACGAAAAGACCGACGACGAAGCATGGCTGCTGCTGATCCAGGCCGCCGAGATCCAGTCGGCGCCGGTGGGCCGGCTGTTCGACTCGGCCACGGGGTCGCGTTCGTACGCGATGGCGGTCCCGCTGTACGATCCGATGGGCCTGGAGCTGCCGCGCGGCCACCCCGCGCGCAAGCCGGTCGCCGTCATCGGCATGCGCCGCGACACCGCGTACATCGACGCCGAGGTCGCAGCGACCGCGCGCCGGGTGGTTCCCGTGTTCCTGATGGTCGTCGTCGGCGTCGCGCTGGTCGTCTGGTTCGCGCTGCGGCAGACGGTGGTGCGGCCGCTGCGCCGGCTGGTGGAGGGCATCGACGCCGTCGCCAAGGGCGACCTGTCGCGCGTCATCCTGGCCGAACGCGACGACGAGATCGGCACCATCGCGGGGCGGTTCAACGCGATGACCGGATCGCTGCGCGAGGCGCGCGAGGAAGGCGAGCGGGCGGCCAGCGCGCGCCTGACGCTGGAGGAACGGCTGCGGCACGCCGAGAAGCTGGCGACGATCGGCCAGATGGCGGCCGAGATCGCGCACGAGCTGGGAACACCGCTGAACGTCATCGGCGGGCGCGCGCGGACAATCACGAAGAAGGCGGGCGACGCCGGCGAAGTCGCGAAGAACGCCGCCATCATCAGCGACGAGGTCGCGCGCATCACCAAGATCATCCACCAGGTCCTGAACTTCTCGCGGCCGCGCGGGCCGACGCTGACGCGCGTGCAGCTGAAGTCGGTCGTCGCCGAGGCGCTGGCGTTCGTCGCCGAGACGGCGCGGCGTCTGGGCATCACGGTCGATCTGGGCAACGCGCCGGCGCCGCCCGAGGTTCCGGGCGATCCCGATCAGATCCAGCAGGTGTGCCTGAACCTGATCACCAACGCCATTCACGCGATGCCGAACGGGGGCACGCTGCGCATCACGACCGACACGGTGGTGCGGCGCAAGGGCGGGCTGGACCTGTCGCCGCCCGCGGAGTACGTGGTGCTGGCGATCGCCGACACCGGACGCGGCATCCCCGCCGCCGATCGCGAGAAGATCTTCGAACCCTTCTTCACGACCAAGGACGCGGGGCAGGGAACCGGCCTGGGCCTGGCGGTCAGCCACGGGATAGTCAAGGACCACGACGGCTGGATCGAGGTCGACAGCCCGGTGTCCGGTGGCGCGGTGTTCCGTGTGTATCTACCGTGCGCGACCGCGGCGCGCGCGGATGAGCCGGCCGCGGCCGTCGAGAGCGAGGCGGCGAGTCAACCAGGGGTTGAACAAGCGGAGTCGATGGGCAAGGATTGAAGGCTAATCCGTGACCACGCATGGCTGACGCGGCGCCCACGATCTCCGAGCCGACCCCCGAGCCGACCAGCAGCGGGCGCGGCGCCACCATCCTGATCGTCGAGGACGATCGGGCGATGCGCGCGATGTTGCGCGAGGCGCTGGAGGAGGACGGTTACACGGTCGAGGACGTGGGCGGCGGCCGCGCCGGCATCGAACGCGTGAAGCAGGGCGGCGTCGACCTGGTCATCTCCGACGTGAAGATGCCGGACCTCGACGGGCTGGACATGCTGCGCGAGATCAAGGCGGTCACGCCGTCGCCGCACGTCATCACGATCACCGCGTTCGGGTCGATCGACACCGCCATCCGCGCGGTCAAGCTGGGCGCGTTCGACTACATCACCAAGCCGTTCGACGTCGATCAGCTGATCCTGTCGGTGCAGAAGGCGCTGGACGAGCGCGCGCTGCGTTCCGAGCTGGCGCGCCTGCGCGACGAGGTCCAGCGCAGCTACCGCTGGGGAAACATCATCGGCAAGTCGGCGGCGATGCAGGAGATGTTCGCGCTGATTCGCCGGCTGTCGGGTTCGGCCGCGTCGGTGCTGGTGACGGGTGCGTCCGGGACGGGCAAGGAGCTGGTGGCGAAGTCGCTGCACTTCAACAGCCCGCGCCGGGATCGGCCGTTCGTCGCCATCAACTGCGCCGCCATCCCCGACACGCTGCTGGAGAGCGAGCTGTTCGGCTACAAGCGGGGCGCGTTCACCGACGCGCGCACCGATCGGGCCGGGTTGTTCGTCGAGGCGGACGGCGGAACCGTCTTCCTCGACGAGATCGCCGAGCTGTCGCCCGCGCTGCAAGCCAAGCTGCTGCGCGTTCTGCAGGAAGGCGAGGTCCGCCCGCTGGGCGCGGCGCGCAGCCAGAAGGTCGACGTGCGCATCGTCGCCGCCACCAACAAGGATCTGGAAGAGAACCTCGCGAGCGGCGCCTTCCGGCAGGATCTCTTCTACCGGCTGAACGTGATTCACATTCACCTGCCGGCGTTGCGCGATCGGGCCGACGATGTCCTGCCGCTGGCGGAGCATTTTCTGATCCGCAGCGCCGCCAAGGCGGGCAAGGACGTGCGGGCGTTCCACGAAGCCGCGAAGAAGGCGCTGCTCGCTTACGGGTGGCCCGGGAACGTGCGCGAGCTGGAGAACGTCGTCGAGCGCGCGGTCGCGCTGGTCGAGGGGCCGCTGGTGCGCCTCGACGATCTGCCGCCGATGCCGTCGGCGTCGGGGCGCGAGCGGCGTCCGGCCGATTCAGCGCAAGGGCAAGGGGATAGCGAGCAGGATCCGTTCGCGGCCGCGCTGGCGCGCGGGCTGACGCTGTCGGAGCTGGAGCGTGACTACATTATGAAGGTGCTCGCTGCCGAGGGAGGCAACAAGACGCGCGCCGCCCAGCGGCTGGGGCTGGACCGCAAGACGCTGTACCGCAAGCTGGAGGAGTACAACGCGAGCGGGACCGGCACGGGTCCCGGCGAGGACGAACGCTGATGCGATCGTTCGTGAAGTTTTGCGCTCAGGTCGAACCCGGTGCGGACGTCCTGCGTTCGCCGGTCACCGATCAGCCGTGCGTGTACTGGCGTCTGCGCATCGTCGAGCGGCTGACGGCGGGCAGCCAGCTGGTCCACGAGATGGCGTCGTCGCAATCGTTCCGTCTGGTCTGGGGCCAGCGCGACGCCGAGCGCGGTCCTGTCCGCATCCTGGTCGAGCCGGACGGCGCCCGCATCGAGGCGCAGCCGGCGCTGCACCGCCCGGGATCGCCAGGCGCGCTGGCGGTCGCGCGCGCGTTCGGGTTTCCGGGCGTGCTGTCCGTCGAAGAGATCGCCATCCAGCCGGGCGACGAGCTCGACGCGGCGGGCACGCTTTTCGATCCGCGCCATGACGCCGGCCCGTTCCGCACCGTCGAGCAGGAGCCGGAGCTTGTCGACGCGACGCTGACCGTCGCGGGCGAGACGCTGGGCCAGGTGTTACTGCCGTGGGCGGTGGGGACGGCGGCCGCGTTTCTCGGCGGCATCGGCCTGGCGACCTGGGCGGCCTGGCACTTCCACGCCACCCACGGGCACGCCCGCGCCGGTCTTCACGCGCCGACATACCTCGAACGCGCCCAGCTTCCCCGCCCGCGCTTGCCGTAGTTACTTCGAGGGGTCGACGACGCGGCCCTGGAAGAGGATGGCGCCCGTCGGGTTGTGGCGGATGAAGAACAGGAACGGGCGATCGACCACCAGCGTGGGCGGCGCCGACGTCGTTCCGACGGAGATGCCGGTGGCGGCGGCCGCGGTCGTGCCCTTCTCGTCGACGGCGATGATGGCCTTGTGGATGACGGACTGGACCGCGAGATCGCGCGCGCCGTCGATCCCCGAGAAGTCGGCGCCGTCCGTGAAGGCCTCGGGCATTCCCAGCGCGGAGAGCGTTTCGTTCAGGCCGACGCCCGTCTCGAACTTGAACTTCGGCATGATCAGATCCGCGCCGCCGCTCGGCTGCGCGCCGGCCAGGATCGCGCCCACACCGTCGGCGGTCAGCGCCGCCTCGAAGGCGGTGAACGTTCCGGTGTCGGGAACGACGAGGATCATCGACGTCGTGTCGCCGACGTAGTCCAGCGCGGCCGCGGACCATCCGGCGCCGCTCCACAGCGCGGCGTTGTGGGCGCCATACATGGTCGGGACACCGACGTCGCCCGAAAGCGCGTGGAAGGGCGCGTTCGCCGTCGCGTCGTGCTTGAACGGCGTCTTCCAGTCGCCGTGAAAGAAGACGGCGTTGGTCAGCACCAGCCGGGTGAGGTTGTTGATCGCGCCCTTCGGGAACAGCTCCGGGATCTGCGCCTCGGTGCGATCGGAGACCCAGCCGTTGATCTGGTGGCGCGCGCCTTCCGCGTTGGTGACGAAGTCCTGGACGAACATTCCGGCGCCGTAGTTCGTGGCCAGCGTGTCGAGGTACGCCGGCAGCACCGGGAAGCCGTCCTGCAGCCAGATCGAGTTCGCGACCGCGAGGCGGAAGGCGGCGGCGCTGCCGCCCGACGGTGGCGTGGTCAGCGCGAGGTCCAGCGCGTTGAACGCGGGGTGCAGCCGGTCCGCCGGCAGACCGAAGTGCAGCGCGGTCGCCATCTCGGCCGCCGTCGTCGTTCCCGCCCCCGCGTACAGCATCGCCAGCGCCGTCGAGATGCTGGTCTGCGAGAAGATGAAGTTGTCCGGCTGATTCGCGCGCAACGCCAGGTGCAGATCGATCCCGAAGGCGAGGTTGTCGGACGCGAACGCGGCCGCGTCGTCGGCGGTGACCGTCGGGGCGGTGACCCGGACCTTGTCCGACCGCAGCTCCGTCGGGGCGGGCGTCGACGGTGACGAGTCGCCGCAGGCGGCGGCGATCAGGGGCAGCACCAGGAACCAGCGCGTCTTCGTCATGTCGCTTCCCGTCAGCAACCTTCGGGCCAGCCGAACGCCCAGTCAACCCGCGCGGTCACCAGGCCGCACCTCGAATTTCCGAGGCCGGTGGGCGCCGCGGATCGCGATCCGTCGGTCAGGGGCAGATGATCGCGACGGTTTCGTCGTCGCCGGATGCGGCGGCTGCGGCGCAGCAGCAGAGCGGGCTGCTGCAGCAGGACGTGTAGTGACAGATGCCGGCCGAGCAGCGTCCGCTCGAGCCACACGAACAGCACGTGCAGTCGTCGGGATAGCCGCACGTCGTTCCGTCCGGAAGGTTCGTGACGGTGCAGCCGCCCGATCCATTGCAGCGCGCGCTGGACTGGCACTGGGTCGAGAAGCAGGTGTAGCTGGTGCCGATGCACGAGCCGTTCTTGCAGACGTCGTTCATCGTGCAGTCCTGGCCGTCGTTGCAGCCGGTCTGGTCGGGCTTGTTGCCGCTGTCGACGCAGGTTTGCACGCCGGTGCCGCACTGGGTGATACCGACCTTGCACTGGTTCGGGTTCGTCGTGCACGAGAGGCCGGCCGTGCAGTTGATGCACATGCCCTGAGCGTTGCAGACCTGGTTCGGGCCGCAGGCCGTGCCGGGCGGCCTCTGCGTGTTGTTGTTGCAGACCATCGTGCCGGTGGTGCAGCTGGTGACGCCGGTGAAGCAGGGGTTGGGCGGGTTCGGGCACGCCTGGCCGGCTGTGCACGAGCCGCAGTTGCCGTTGCCGTCGCACACCAGGTTGGTGCCGCAGCTGGTGCCGCCCGGCTTGTTGCCGCCGTCGGCGCAGGTCATCGTCCCGGTCATGCAGGAGTAGACGCCGTTCTTGCAGATGCTCGGGTTACCGGTGCACGACTGGCCCGCGGTGCACGAGACGCACGCACCGGAGCCGTTGCAGACCATGTTCGTGCCGCAGCTGGTGCCGGCCGACTTGTTGCCGCCGTCGACGCAGGTCTGCGTTCCTGTCGAGCACGACGTCGTGCCGTTCTTGCAGATGCTCGGGTTGGTGGTGCAGGCGCCGCCGGCGGTGCAGGAGACGCACATGCCGGCGCCGTTGCAGACCATGTTCGTGCCGCAGTTGGTGCCGGCCGCCGTGTTGCCGCCGTCGATGCAGGTCATCGCGCCCGTCGAGCAGGTGGTCATGCCCGTCTTGCAGGTGGTCGGGTTGCCGCTGCACGACTGGCCGGCGGTGCAGGCGACGCACGAGCCCGCGCCGTTGCAGACCATGTTGGTACCGCAGCTGACGCCCGGCGCCTTGGCGCTGCCGTCGCTGCAGGTCATCGCGCCCGTCGCGCAGGACGTCGTCCCGTTGATGCAGATGTTCGGGTTACCCGTGCACGACGTGCCGGCGGTACACGACACGCAGCCGCCGGAGCCGTTGCAGACCATGTTGGCGCCGCAGCTCGTTCCGGCGGCCTTCGCGCTGCCGTTCACGCACGTCGACGAGCCGGTCGAGCACGACGCGACGCCGTTGTAGCAGACGCCCGGATTGCCCGAGCAGCTCTGTCCGTCGGTGCACGAGCCGCAGAACCCCATCCCGTCGCAGACCTGATTGGACCCGCACGACACGCCGGCCATCACGTTGCTGGTGCCGTCGACGCAGACCGGGGCGCCCGTCGAGCACGAGATGACGCCGTTCTTGCACGCCGACGGATTGCCGCTGCATCCGGCCCCCGCCGTGCACGAGACGCAGCTACCGGAGCTGTTGCAGACCATGTTGGTGCCGCAGCTGGTCCCCGCGGCCTTGTTCGTGTCGTCGACGCATGTCTGCACGCCGGTCGAGCACGAGATGACGCCGTTCTTGCACGCCGAGCTGGGATTCGTCGCGCATGACTGGCCGGCCGTGCACAGCGTGCACTGGCCGTTTGCGTTGCAGACCTGGTTGACGCCGCAGCCGGTCCCGGCCGCCTTGACGGCGCCGTCGACACAGGTCGGGGCGCCGCTCATGCACGAGGTGACGCCGCTGTAGCACGGGTTGGGATTGCCCGTGCACACCTGACCCGCGGTGCACGCGGTGCAGGCGCCGCTGCCGTCGCACACCTGGTTGGTGCCGCAGGCCGTGCCCGCTGAACGGTTGCCGAAATCCTGGCAGACGGGCGCGCCGGTCGAGCAGTTGACGATACCGGTCTTGCACGCGGTCGGGTTCGTCGAGCAGTTCGCGTTGGGCGTGCACGTCGCGCAGGTCCCGTTGCCGTCGCAGACCATGTTGGTGCCGCAGCTGGTGCCGCCGACCTTGTTATTGCCGTCGACGCAGGTCTGGGTGCCGGTCGCGCAGGAGGTCACGCCGTTCTTGCACGCGTTCGGATTGCCGGTGCACGGCTGGCCGGCGCTGCAGGCGTTGCACGCGCCGCTGCCGTTGCAGACCATGCCGACGCCGCAGCTGCTGCCCGCGGCGCTGTTTGCGCCGTCGACACAGGTTGTCGCGGAGCCGTTGCACATCGTCTTGCCCTGCTTGCACGCGGTGGGATTGCCGGTGCAGCTCTGGTCGGCCATGCATACGCCGCAGAAGCCGTTGCCGTCGCACATCGGGCCGCCGGGGCAGGTCGCCGTATTGGGCTTGGGCGTCCCGTCGACGCAGGTGGAGGCGCCGGTGACGCAAGACGTGACGCCGTTCCTGCAGACCGACGGATTCGTCGTGCACGCCTGGCCCGCCGTGCACGAAACGCAGGTGCCGGTCCCGTTGCACACCTGGTTGGTGCCGCAGGTCGTGCCCGCGGACGTGTTGCCGCTGTCGATGCACTTCGGGGCGCCGGTGGTGCAATCAGTGACGCCGGTCTTGCAGGGTGCGCCCAGGTTGGTGGTGCACGCCTTGCCCTCCTCGCACATCACGCACTGGCCGTTGCCGTTGCACACCATGTTCGATCCGCACGAGGTGCCGGCGCTGACATCCTCGCCGTCGATGCAGCCGGAAGACGAGGACATTCCGCAAGAGACGACGCCCAGCTTGCACGCGCCGCCCGGATTGGTGTCGCAGACCGTTCCGCCCGCGCAGCCGATGCACGCGCCCGCCTTGCAGACCTTGTCGGGACCGCACGACGTCCCGTCGGGGACGTTCGTGTCGTCGCCACACGTGGGCGAGCCGGTGCTGCACGCGATCGCGCCCTTCTTGCACGGCGTGCCGGGGTTGGTGCTGCACAGCGCGCCCGTCGCGCACGGGATACAGGTTCCGGCGGCGCTGCACACCTGGCCCATGCCGCAGCTGGCGCCCGGGCTCTTGGCGGTGCTGTTCATGCAGCCGACCGGATCGCAGACGATGACGCCGCTGCGGCACTGATCGCTGTTGGTCGTGCACGCGGTTCCGGCCGTGCAGACGCTGCACACGCCGTTGACGCACAGCTTGTTGGTGGAGCAGGGCGTGCCGTCGCGCGCCTTCGGTCCGTCCTTGCAAGCGCGGCTGTCCGAGCCGCATTCGATGCGACCCTCGAGACACGGGTATCCGGGGTTGGTGGTGCACGCTTCCGGCGTGCACGTCGCGCCGCCGTCCACCAGGCCCGACCCCACGCCCGCATCCACGATCGCGCCGATCTGATCGGGCGTCAGCCCGTCGGTGCAGCCCGACACGCGGCAACAGATGCCGACCTGGATCTGCGCGTCCCTCACCTGTTCGCACAGGGTGCCGGTCGGGCAGCGGGGCGCGTTGGGATCGCAGACGACGCGCGAGCCCGGCAGCGGGTCGACCTTGCAGCCGCTCGCGCCCAGCACCACGGCGAGCGCGACGCCGAACGCCAGCGCGGGGGCGAGAATCCTTCGCTGAAGGGCGCCCGCGGTCATCAGAAGCGCATCCGGAGGACGGCGCCGCTGCCGTCGGGGGACACGACCGGCGTCACGTCAAACGCGGTCTTGTTCGCGGATTCGGCCGCCCAGGGCAGCTTCGATCCGCCGAGGATGAACGTCGTCACCGCGCCCGCGACGGCCGCCGCGCCGACGCCGTAGCCGACCCATTGCAGGGTCGCGTACTTGTCGCCGTCGGATTGCAGCTGCTGGATCCGCGCGACGTCGGTGACGTAAGGCTGACCGGCGAACAGACCCTGAAGGTCGTCGTTCGTGGACTTGACCTTGAAGCTCATGGCGACGCCGAAGCCAACGGCGGCGACGCCGACGGCCGCGAGCACGACGCTGCTGACCCGCAAGATGGCCTTGTTGTCGCTGGGCGCGGCGGTGGGCGTCGTCGCGACCACCGGGGCCGGCTGACTGGCGCGCTGGCGCGCGAGCGCCTCGTCGATCTCCTTGACGAAGGCCTGGGCGCGCTGGAGGTCCTCGGGCGGTTCGTTCGTCCCGATGCGCAGGTACTCGGTGAAGCTGCCGCGCGCCGGTTCGAGCTGATTGTTCTTCTGATAGCAGCGGCCCTGGTTGAAGACGAAGGAGGGGTTGCGCGTCTCGGCGTACAGCTGGCCGAGGATCGCGATCCCTTTCGTGACGTCGCCGGAGGCGCACGCGGCCAGCGCCGCGTTCGGCCGCTGATCGTCGGCGGCGGGGTCCGCCGCGCGCGCGGCTCCGCATAGCGCGACGCCGGTGAGTAAAGCGGTCGTTGTCAGTAGAAGGCGGCGCACGAGGCCGCCACAGAATATCAGAGCAGAAATTTTTTAAGGACCATTTTCAGCCGGCGGGGCGGGCATCCGATTGCGCGTCCGGGTGCGCCGCAACGAACGCCGGTAAGCCGGAGCACGTCGCATCCACCCGGACCAACGTCGGGTACGGTGCGAGATCCACCTTCCAGCGGCGGGCGTTGTAGAGCTGCGGGACCAGATAAAGGTCAGCGATGGACGGCGCATCGCCGACGAGGAACTTCGCCTCAGTTTCTTGAGATGCGGCCTCCAGCGCGGCCAGTCCGCGGGCGATGAAATGGCGGGCCCAGGCTTCCCGATCGAGCCCCTGCGCCTCGACGTGATCGAGGACGGTGAGGTTCTGCAGCGGCTGGGTCCCGGCGTTGACGATCTCGGCGAGCTGTCGGGCGCGCGCCCGCAGCCACGGGTCGGCCGGAAGCAGCGGCGGCACCGGGACCGTTTCCTCGAGGTAGCCGATGATCGCCATCGACTGCGTGATGGTGCGTGCGCCGTCTTTTTCCTGGGTGACGAGCACCGGCACCTGGCCCAGCGGGTTCAGGGTGCGGAACGCGTCCGTGTGCTGCTCGCCGCCGTCCTTGATGAGGTTCACCACCCGCCGTTCGAACGCGATGCCCTTGAAATGCAGGGCGATGCGCACCCGCCAGGCCGAGCTGGACCGCCAGTAGTCGTAGAGGATCACGCGGCGTTCACCGTTGCACCACGCGCTGCTCGATGCGGCCGCACACGTCGCGGCCGGCGGCGTCGCGCAGCTCGATCGCGATCGTGTCGCCGGGCGACATGAACGGCGTGATCGCGCGGCCGCCGTCGATCTGTTCCAGCGCGCGCCGTTCGACAAGGCACGAGACGCCGCGCGCGCGGTCGGCGTTCGACACCGTGCCGCTGCCCAGGATCGTCCCCGCGACGAGCGCGCGCGTGCGGCAGATGTGGGCGATGAGGTCGAAGAACGAGAAGTGCATCTCGCCCGCGTGCGGATCGCCGGCCAGCTCGCCGTTGTAGAACGTGCGCAGGGGCAGGTGGACGCGGCCGTCGCGCCACGCCAGCCCCAGCTCGTCGGGCGTGACCGCGAACGGCGAGAACGCCGTCGCCGGCTTCGACTGGAAGAACCCAAAGCCCTTGGCCAGCTCGTCCGGCACCAGCGCGCGCAAGGTGATGTCGTTGGCCAGCATCACCAGGCGCACGTGCGCGTGCGCGTCGGCGGCGCGCGTCCCCTGCGGCGTGTCGCCGAGGATCAGCGCGATCTCGCTCTCGAAGTCCAGGCCCCACGCTGGTTCGACCAGCGGGATGTCGTCGCGCGGTCCCAGCAGCACGCCCGAGCCGCCCTGATAGACCAGCGGATCCGTCTCCAGCGTGGCGGGCGGCGAGGCGCCGCGCGCCGCGCGCACGCGCCGCACGTGCGCCAGGAACGCCGAGCCGTCCACCCATTCGTACGCCCGCGGCAGCGGCGGCCCGAGCCGCGCCGGATCCAGCGGCTCGCCCGGGTTCGATCGCCCCAGCTCCAGGCCCAGCGCGGCCAGCGCCGGCGCGGCGCGCTCCCAGTCGTCCAGCGCGGCCTGCAGCGTGGGCGCCACGGCGGCGGCGCGCGCGAAGCGGTCGCCGCCGCGCCCGACGACGATCAGCGCGCCGTCCCGCGTCCCATCCCGGAGCGTCGCCAGCCGCATGCGGCCAGTGTAGTAAGCTGCCGCCGAAATGGCCAAGGACCCGCCAGCGCCCAAAAAAGATCCGAAGGATCCGCAGGCGGAGCTCGACCAGCTGCGCGGGCAGATCGACGCGGCCGACGACAAGATCCTGGGGCTGCTCAACCAGCGGGCGGGCCTGGTGGGGCGGGTGGCTGAACTGAAAAGCGAGCTGGCCGTTCCCTTCTACGTCCCGTCGCGCGAGCGTCAGATCGCGGATCGCCTGTCGGCGACCAACCCCGGGCCGTTCCCGACGGAGGCGATCCGATCGGTGTTCCAGGAGATCTTCAGCGCCTGCCTCGCGCTGGAGAAGGGCGTGCGCATCGCCTACCTCGGTCCGGAAGGCACGTTCTCGCACATGGCGGTCAAGCAGCAGTTCGGCCTGTCGGCGCGCGCGACGCCGATCGGGACGATCCCGGGCGTGTTCGAGGAGGTGGCCCGCGGCGGCGCCGACTTCGGCGTCGTCCCCGTCGAGAACACGACCGAGGGCGGCATCATTCACACCTTCGACACGTTCCTCGAGAGCGACCTCAAGATCAGCGCCGAGATCGCGCTGGAGATCCACATGTGCCTGCTGGCGCGCGCCGGCGTCGCGCTGGCCGAGGTCGAGCGCGTGTACTCGATCCCCGTCGCCGCCGGCCAGTGCCGCCGCTGGCTGGCCACGCACCTGCCGCGCGCCTCGATCGTCGAGGCGCGTTCCACGGCCGACGGCGCGCGCCTGGCCCACGACGACGCGCGCGGCGCCGCCGTCGCCTCCGAGATCGCGGCGCGCCTCTACGACCTGGTGATCCTGCGGCGGAACATCGAGGACCTCGCGCACAACATGACGCGCTTCCTGGTGGTCGGTCGCGAGCAGGCGACGCCCACCGGGAAGGACAAGACGTCGCTGCTGCTGGTGACGAAAGACGAGCCGGGCAACCTGTACCGCGTGCTGGGCGCGTTCGCTCAGCGCGGCCTGAACATGAGCAAGATCGAAAGCCGGCCGTCGCGGCGCCGGCCCTGGGAGTACGTGTTCTTCGTCGACGTCGACGGCCACGAACGCGACGAGGCGGTGGCGGCTGCTCTGGCCGACCTGCGGGCGTCGTGCGAGACGCTGAAAGTGCTCGGTTCCTACCCGCGCGCCGAGGTTCCTTCCCCGCCGCCCGCGGGGCCTTGACGTCCCGGCACGCAAACGGCTCTCCGGTCCGCCAAACGACCGAAAGGGCTGAGGTTCCGCCCTGTCGCGCGCGATTTCCTGAACGCTGTTGCGGACTTGTCAACAAGGGCCCCGCTCAAGCGACGGCCCCCTCGGCCGATGTCCCTAGAGGCAAATGGGCAAGTCGGTTCTCGTCGTCGGCAACGATCCTCAGATCGCCGCGGTGGTGGTCGGGGTGGTGCGCGCGATGGGTTTCGACGCCGCCGCGAACACGACGGCGGCGGGCGCCATCGCGCGCCTGGGCCATTCGCATTTCTCGCTGGTGATCGTCGACCTCGGGCTTCCAGCGGGCGAGGGCGCGGCGGTGATCATGAAGGCGCGCGCGTGCCGGCCGGCCGTCACCGCGCTGGCGCTGACCGCGCACGGGTCGGTCGCGGGCGCCGTCGAGGCGCTGCGCGCGGGCGCGGCCGCGGTCGTCGCCAAGCCGTTCCACACCTCGGCGCTGCAGGACGCGATCAAGCAGGTCACGTCGGACCGGTCGGCCGGACGCCCCACCGCGGGGGTCGCCGTCATCGGCGATCACCCGGCCATCCGGATGGTGCTGGAGCAGGTCGACCAGATCGCCGACACCGACGCCGCGGTCCTGATTCGCGGCGAGACCGGCACGGGGAAGGAAGTCATCGCGCGCCTCATCCACGGCGCCAGCGGGCGGCGCACGGGTCCGTTCGTCGCCGTCAACATGGCGGCCATCCCGGATTCGCTGGCCGAGGCCGAGCTGTTCGGGCACGTGCGCGGCGCGTTCACGGGCGCCGACAAGGCGCGCACGGGCCGGATGGTGGCCGCCCACCGCGGCACCCTGTTCCTCGACGAGATCGGCGAGATGCCGCGCAGCCTGCAGGGCAAGCTGCTGCGCGCTCTGCAGGATCGCGAGGTGACGCCGGTCGGTGGCAGCTCACCCATCCCGGTCGACGTCCGCGTCGTCGCCGCGACGAACCGGGATCTCGAAGGGATGATCGCGGAGGGGCAGTTCCGCGAGGATCTGTTCTACCGGCTGGACGTCGTGCCGATCGAGATCCCGCCGCTGCGCGCGCGCCGCGAGGACATTCCCGCCCTGGCGGAGCACTTCCGGCGCGAGGTGAACGCGCGCGAGGGGCGTTCGGTGCCGGGGTTCGCGCTGGATGTCATGCAGCGGCTGTCGAACTACGACTGGCCGGGAAACGTGCGCGAGCTGGAGAACTTCGTCGAGCGCGCCGTGGTGATCGCCCGGACGCGCATGGTCGTCACCAAGGATCTTCCGTCGCACATGCGCACGGAGGTCATCGACCTGGAACGGGCGGCCCGCGACCTGTCCATGCGCGGCGTCGACCTGCGCGTGCTGATGGCGGAGATCGAGGAGCGGCTCCAGGCCGAGGCGCGGCGTCGGAGGAACGTCGCCTGAAAGCGAAAAACGTACAACAGCGTTAAGTACAACATCTGCGCACATTCTCCGTCGGTGAACGAAGCTGGCGACCGTCAGCCGGATGACGCCGTCACGAGGGCGCAACCGCCAATCCAATGACGGTCGCAGATGTACGTGCGTAAGGAAAACCCCGAATTCGTTGGAGCGTGAAACGACAAGTTCGTGGCACGCGGCGTGCTCAGGGGCACCACCCATGGCGAGCACCAAGGCGACGACCAAGCGCAAGGCGACAAGCCGTTCCCCCAGGAAGGCTTCCCGGCGCGACGCGAAGAAGGACCTGATCACGCGACGGAACGAGTACGCAGCTAAGTTCTTTCCATACATCGAGAAGGTCGCGCGCCGGCTGGCGCGGCGCCTTCCGGCGCACGTCGAGATCGACGACCTGATCTCGTCGGGCGTCATCGGCCTGATGGAGGCCGCCGAGCGCTTCGATCCGGACCGCGTGGATCGCTTCGAGGCGTTCGCCGAGTTCCGTATCCGCGGCGCGATGCTGGACGACCTGCGCTCGCGCGACACGCTGTCACGCGACATGCGGCGGCTGTCGAACGAGCTGCGCGACGCCACCCGCCGCCTGGAGGCGCAGCTGGGCCGCACGCCGGACCACGAGGAGATCGCCAAGCGGCTGGGCGTCGGCGTCGACGAGCTGTACGCGCGCCAGCAGAAGCTTTCGGGTTCGTCGGTGGTCGGCATCGACGACGCGGGCCCGGACCTGCTGGAACGCACGGGCGACCAGTCCGCCGAGGATCCGTTCGAGATCGCGTCCCGCCGCGAGATGATGCAGCGGCTGGTGTCCGGCATCGGGCGGCTGCCCGAGAAGATGCAGCAGGTGCTGTCGCTGTACTACTGCGACAACCTGAACCTGAAGGAGATCGGCACCGTCCTGGGCGTGACCGAGTCGCGCGTTTGCCAGATCCACGGCGAGGCGACACGCCGCCTGCGTGACAACCTGGGCGAGCTGGCGGCCGAAGCCGCCGCTTGATCCACAGCCTAAATCCCCGAGAATTCGGGGGTTAGAGGCGTGTCACTTACATGGCGTGGCGGGTGAGGATGTGTCGCTAAAGTAAAACTCCACATCCGCCGAGGTTGTGGGTATGAGCGACACCAACCGCCACCTTCCCCGCCGTTCAGCCGTTTCGGCTCCTCGGGCCACGATGGGTGCACCGGTGAGCGCGCCCTCGCGGGTCGAGGCGCTGCGCAAGCTGGTGGCCGCAGGCCAGTACCACGTCAGCCCCCGCTGGCTGGCGACCAAGATCTTCCGCGCCGCCGGCGTGAAGGTCCCCGAGTAAAACGGGCGACGCCCGCCCGTTTCAGATTCCGTCACACACCTTGGGCGCGCACTGCGCCCCGCTGGTTCCCGGATCGCACGCGCCGCTGAGGCAGTCGTCGGCCACGGTGCAGGCAGCCCCCCCACCTTGCGGCGGCGCGCAGACGCCGGCGAGGCACGCGAGCGGCGGCGCGCACTCCACGGCGCTGGTGCAGGACGCGCCCTGGGCCTTCCACGTCGCGCAGGCCTGCGTCGTCATGTCGCAGAATTCGTCGATGCCGCAGACGGTGGAGCAGCCGCGCGTCGGCCCGCAGGTGCCGACGCTGATGTCGCAGTTCGAGCTGCGGCAGACGACGTCCAGGTCCTCGCACGTCGTGCCGATCTCTCCCGCGCCGCGGCTGACGAGGAAGCAGGAGGGCGCAAGCACGTTCTTGCCCACCACGAGAAGGTCGGGGCACACCGTCGCTGCGATCTCGTCGATGCACTTGCGCGCCGCCCTCGCGTCGTAGGACACCCACCCGAGGGCGAGGAGCTCGCTCAGGTTCATCTGAATTTCCGTTCCCGCCATCTGCCGACACTGCGCCTCGTCGGCGTATTTCCAGGTCGCGGCGAGCTCGCTGGCGTCGCAGCAGCCGAAGACCTTCGCGCACAGGGCAGCCGCGTATTCGCCGCCCCACCGGGTGGAAGGCAGCAGCGTCAGATCGGATGCGCCGGGTCCGGAACCGCAAGCCGACGCCGCCATCAACACCAGCGACAACCCCGACACCCGGACAGGTCCGCGCATCGCGAAATTCTGCACCTAATCGGGCGTCACGGATAGGCGAGCGCTTCGCGGTTCCAGCCGGCCAGCGTCGCGCCGGCGTCGTACGTGGTCTGCGCGAAGTCCAGGATCGCCGCGGCAGGATC
>Ga0207701_10002476_pt1 | contig 19117 bp, 14 predicted proteins | sample KBSSwiSSwithPhiX_FD_184294 | JGI IMG/M metagenome (GOLD analysis project Ga0207701, IMG submission 184294) | Switchgrass rhizosphere bulk soil microbial communities from Kellogg Biological Station, Michigan, USA, with PhiX - S5 (SPAdes) (version 2) | ecosystem: Environmental > Terrestrial >... | reverse complement strand
GCCGCCGACTCAAAACAAAACAAGATGCTGCAACAGAAGGCTGTGACTGTTGCTTAAGACCATGCAGCTAAGGAAGTAGTCGGTTGTTTGTTCCCAGTTATTTCCCGAAAAACCTCAAAACAAAATAAGCATGTAGAAAGCTTTTGGCGAATATGTTTGGACACCGGTTCGAATCCGGTCACCTCCACTTGATTTGTTTAAAGGATGAGCAATTTATTGTTCATCCTTTTTATTTTATATTCGTATTTCGAGGTCTGCTCTCATCCTTTTTTATTGTGGTAATTTTCTTGTAGGCAGGTCCGCAGACGAACTAAGTATTCCGAGGTCTGTCTTCATCATCCTTACATTTATAATGATTCTGAGGCAAGCCCAAACTTAAACTGGTATGAAAAAAAATAAGATTTCAAAAAAGAAAGATATCAATGCTGCTTCCAAACTTGCTGACAAAGGTTCCAATTCATTTATTCTGGTCTTATTTGTTCTAATTGCAATTGCTGCCACTTTTTTCTCTTACAATCCCCTTAAAAAAAACAGTTTAGTCAACATAGACGACGATAAGTATATTACTAACAATCCTGATATTCGTAAACTGGATTCAGAACATTTAAGTCTGCTGCTAACAAGAGACTACGAAGGGAACTATCATCCTGTAACCATGCTTTCTTTTGCATTGAATTATTCAAAAGGAGAACTTAATCCACAAATCTATCTTTATACTAATTTCTTTTTTCACCTTTGTAATGTACTACTCGTGTTTATTTTTGTCTGGAAGCTTACAGGGCAACCGGCAACCAGCTTTATTTCTTCCATATTATTTGGCATACATCCTTTGCACGTGGAATCTGTCGCATGGGCATCAGGAAGAAAAGATGTGTTATATTGTTTCTTTTTTTTATTTTCTCTTGTTACTTATATACAATATCTGAAGAAAAGCAATTGGGCATATTTTATTATCTCCATTATACTTTTTGCTTTATCCCTGCTTTCAAAAGCTATGGCTGTTCCACTGGCTGTGGTTATTGTTTTTTTAGACCTTTTTTATTCAAGAAAATTCACCAGGCGGTTAATTTGGGAAAAGGTACCTTTTTTTGTCCTGGCTATAATTGCAGGGATAATAGCCATCCGGGCTCAACAAGTCCAGGACCCCACTCCTGTAAATTCTCATTGGACATTTCTGGATCGCCTGGTGCTGGCGAGTCATAATTTTGTTAACTATTTGATCCAATTGATTGCTCCCCATGACTTGTCGGTTTTTTATCCTTATCCGGGCGAACTAAAATTTTATCATTGGTTATCTTTTGGCCTGATCATTTTACTCATTACTATGTTCATATATTTCATTATAAAAAAATATCCATTTACAGCATCTCAAAAAATATATTTGTTTGGATTCTTATTTTTTGTAGTAAATATATTTTTGGTCTTACAAATACTTCAGGTAGGAAATGCTATCATGGCAGACCGATATACATACGTTTCTTACATCGGATTATTTATCATGATCGGTTATTTTTTTCAAAGACTAACTCTTAAGTTTAGAAATTACAAAAACATATTTTATGGAGCTCTTGGAATTTATCTTCTTTTCCTTGCAGTCTTCTCTTATGAACGTACAGGCATATGGCACGACAGTCTTACATTATGGAAAGAAACAATAAAAAAACATCCCAGCGCTATCGCTTATGTAAATATGGGGCTTGCAAATGAAAAAGGCGATGTTGAAGAGGCATATAAGGATTTTAAAAAAGCTTCGGAACTAGATTCGAATTACGCACTGGCATGGAATAATATGGGAGCTGTTCACTTATTCAAAAAAGAGTACGGCGAAGCTATTCAGAATTTAAGTAGAGCAATTTCTTTGAACCCCAATTTTCTCTATAGTTATGGAGCGAGAGGTCAAGCCAAATTTGATACCGGAGATTTTCAAGGTGCTCTTGCGGATTATGACCAGTTCATTTTGCGTTTTCAGGAAAATGCAGGCATTTACTTTATGAGAGGTAAAACAAAATATAATTTAAAAGATTACAAATCTGCGATCGAAGATTTTACCAAAGCAATAGAAATAGACATGAGTGCTGAAAGTCTAAACTTACACTTGTATTATAATCAAAGAGCTATTGCAAAAGGACAGGATGGGCAATTCGACAGCGCTATTGAAGATTATAAAAAAGCTATAGGAATAATGCCTGGCTACGCACTGGCATATTACAATCTTGGTAACCTTGAATATTATGTGGGAGAAAAAACAAAAGATGCAACGAAAAAAACCGAGGGCTGTGCACATTTGAAACGTGCATCTGAGTTAGGAAATCGCCAGGCGTCAATTGATATAGATAGATTCTGTAAATAAAACAATCACAATGTCACAACTGGTTTTGATCCCCTTGGTTAAATAGTAAGAGGACCACGGACATTTTTTGATTATTGTTCTGTTGTTTTGTGACCTTCCAATAATTCATTCGCCTTTTCTTTTATCACGTCTTTAATTTTTCCCTTGAACAAAGAAACAGCGAGTGGAAGCTTACCATGTATCTCAACAGTTCCGGGGTGAAGATTGACAATGCCTGAAAGACCTAAACCATGAAAAGCAAAACTGAACTTGCCGGTTCTTGCATGCCATTCTTCCGTTATGTTGGATAGTTTATCTCCGTGATCATGCTTTAATTGAGTAATAAGATTTTTTATCCGTGACATTGCTTCGTGTTCAGTGAGTTTATGATGAATTGTTACCTGTATTGAGGGCATTGGCTTTGTTTTATTGAGATACTATTTACAAATATAGCTGGCATAACTCTTACATGCCATGATTTGAACATGGAATTTGTTTTTGAAATGTTATCTTCGAAAACATATTATGAAAGACAGCCAATAAATATTCAAAAAAGTAGCGGCATTGCTGCATCCATCCAACTTTACTACTGTTGATAAAAATGATGCTTGCCTTTTGGACGGGTTTTTTGTTATTGACGAAGCACAGGCTGCCCGGTTTGCACAAAACGTTATTGTATACTGATCTGCCAATGGCAGTGTTATATTTGTAGTGGCTTCGGGAAAGGATCCCGGGCGGATTTTTTTTTAAAATAACATCGTAAAACATCATAGATAAATTACTAAATGAGGTCGTGGTACTTGATATTAAGGAATGATTTTGGAACTTTACCTTCCGAACTATGAGAACCCTACTACTCTCTGCCAGTCTATTGCTATTTGTTATGTCACCTGCACAGGATTCGCTACAAATAAATAGATCTGCATTTCTATATGATCTTATAGCTTATGATTTTCCCAGGAGTTATGGCTTTATGATCGGAGGTTCTATTCCTTTTCATTCTATTATTAAAGAAAAAAAAGATAAAGATTCTAAACCCCGGAATTCTGAGAAAGACGAGTTTTTTTCTGCTGAATCAGGCGGGTATCGTTACCCGTTTGCCTATACGTCGATCCTGGTAAACGCAGGTATAGGTATCAGGTACATTAAATCAGCAAAGCATTTTACGGAATTATCATTTAACCAGGGAATAGTAAGAACTATATATGATGGTAAGGTTTATGAGCTTGACGAGGATGGGAATATTAAGGAGAGTAAATTATTTGGGAGAAACTATCTCACCACAGGATTTTCCTACTCACTGAACTGGGATTTAAATAACAGGAAATCAAATTCATGGTTTTTCCAATTAAAGCCAGCTACGTGGATTCAATATCCATATAATAGCTTTCTTAAACCTCATTTTTCCCTCCAGGCAGGAGTAAGCCATCGTTTGAAAAAACATAACTCTTCTTACGAGGACAAAGTACAGTCATAAACTATGAAATACATCTACGCCAATATTATTATGATATCCTTACTTGGATTAATATTTACCGGGTGTAAGAAAGAATTTACTGGTTTATCCACAAATGCAAATGAAATATTCTGGGTTACGAACAATGGTGCAGATATGCCTGTACGGGTAATGGGAAATACAGCGTCAAAAACTATTATATTAATTGTTCATGGAGGGCCTGGTGACGGATCTTATGATTATACTGACTATAAAACAACCCGGTTAAGAGAGAAATATGGAGTGGCTTTTTGGGATCAGCGTAATGCTGGCAGTGCTTCAGGTAATAATAATATGGGTAAATTAAGCCTGCCGCAAATGATCAATGACATGGAAGTTATTGTTAAGGCATTGAAGCTTCGATATGAAGGAGCAAGTATTTTTCTTTATGCTCATAGCTTTGGTGGTTTATTAGCTGCCGGTTATTTGGTTAAGGACTCGAATCAAAATAATTTAAAAGGATGGATCGAGATTGACGGAGCTCATAATTATCCTTTATGTAATGCATCATCCCGGAAAATGCTCATGGATACGGCTGCTTCGGAAATTAGTAAAGGCAACTACACATCTCAATGGCAAAATATTTTAGATTATTGCAGCAGCCATGATCCGCTTTCATCTTATAAAATAAGTTCACAGACCGAAACCTTTGCACACAATGCAGAGCCCTTTATGGGAATAAAACAAAGAAGTTCATCCCTGTCCCTGGCAGAAGATCCTTCAGACCAATTAGTAAATTATTATAACCTGAATCATACCTCTTCCGGAAATGATTTCCTTGAAAGCCTTGAGATTGCAGATTATTCCGATCAATTATACAAAATTAAAATTCCATCACTTTTATTATGGGGGCAATTTGATTTTACGGTACCTCCTGTTTTGGGTGAAGATGGAATGAGAAATCTCGGATCTGCTAATAAAAAATTGGTTTTATTTCCTCATTCAGGCCATCATCCAATGGAAACTGATACAGATCCAGTAGAGGATGAGATAATCAACTTTGTTGATACTTTTAAATAGATGACTAACCCGGTGATAGAAATACCTGGAGTGCAAAGACAGAACTTCGGGCAAAACCCGAACGGGCCGAATAAAAAATTCAAAGCTTGATAAATTCCACTCTTCTGTTATTGGCCTTACCCTCCGGAGTTGTGTTTTTGTCAACTGGCTGAGATGCTCCTTTCCCATCCGTTTCTAATCTCGCTGCATCAATTCCGAAATTCTTCACCAGGTTTGCTTTTACTGATTCGGCTCTCCGTTTTGAAAGAATTAAATTATCAGCATCTTTTCCGTCAGCATCAGTATGGCCGACTATATTAACTTTCACTGAAGGATTTTCTGTAAGCACACCGGCAATGTCTTTTAGTGTTCCGAAGGATTCAGGTTTAATTTTATCACTGTTTACGTCAAATAAAATTCCTCGTGTCACAAATTTTCCTTCGGTGATCAGTTTATTACGTGTGTCAGGCGCCCCCGCTGAAAACTTTATATTGCCGATAAGATAACGATCAATATCATTATTCATATTGCCCCAGATCTCAAACAACACAGTGCTGTAAGATTTATTTGCAGGAAATGCACGTGGCAGGTCAAATGCTTTTTCCTCATTCAAATATACCCTCAATCGCTGTTTCTGTCTCCATACTGAAACATGCATTTTTATTTTACCCGCATAACTATTGAACTGTGATGTAGTAACCTCGTTTTTCATTAAACTAGCGCCATCTTCAAAGCTTTCTGTATTGGTTGTTCCACCCCTGGCACCTGCGTCTGTTGGATGAACTCCGATCCTAACTCCTGACCGTTTTTCAATTGGAATAAAACTGTAATCAAATACTTCTTTACCGTTGTTACCTGTTAGAAAAAAAAGAGAAAGCACAGGAGAATAAAAACTGTATTTCTCATTACAGATAACATCGTACTCAAACGTAAAGTTATCCGGAAGACTTTTAAGGTATTCAGGAATAAACCTTCCCTGTTTTTTTATCATGAGCCAATGGCCTGCCTGGATTGAAGAGCTTACTACTTCGCCGGATGAGTTTGTATTCCAATTAACGGGAAAGTCCCCGATCGCATCTTGTGAAAAATCATCATAAGCAATTACCTTATCGCCGGGTATAAAATCAAATTTTGAATAAGTTTCAAAAGCTACTTGCTCACTAGTGCCAATGGTTTTATTTTGATTGCCCCCCTCTGCCTGGTTGATTGGTTTATTAGGGTCTGTTTTTAGAGAACTATCCTTCTTTTTGCCAACATCTTCAGTTTTATCCAGCCCTTTATCAATGGATTTATCTACTTTTTGATCGGCTCGTTGTTCCATCTTTTGTTTTACCCGATTACTTATATTTTTCAGAATTTGAGCTTGGCTCAATAAAGAAATGCATAGCAGGTCTGCTATGCACAGGAATTTAATAGCAGATTTCATTTTGGGATTTTTGGGTTAAGGTTTCATCTGGATTTACCCCTCAATTTTGACTCCAATTTTAATTTTATGTAAGGATTTTTCTTCCGCACGTGCCTTTTGAATATATTATTATCTTCGAAAATATTTATGATTAACAAAAAACCAATCTTCGAAAAAGTAGCAGCGCTGCTGCATCGATCCAATTTTATTATTGTTGATAAGGATGACACCCGTCCATGGGGAGGGTTCTATGTTATTGACGAAGCACAGGCTGCCCGGTTTGCTCAACATTATTTTGCTGAAGAAAATTTGAATGAATTAAAGATCACCAACAAGCTTAGTCCAAAAATTTTAATAGTTGGGCCGCATCAGCGCTTAAGCTGGCAATATCATCATCGCCGTGCGGAGATATGGAAATGTATTGATGGAACGGTAGGAGTGATGACCAGTAATACTGATGAGGAAGATATCCGGCATATATTGAAAGTTGGAGATATTATAAAACTAAAACAAGGAGAACGTCATCGTTTGATGGGTCTTGATGACTGGGGAATAGTTGCCGAGATATGGCAACACACGGATGAGTCAAACCCAAGTGATGAAGATGATATTGTAAGGCTGCAAGATGATTATAGCAGGAAGTAAACCCTTCTTCATATCAGTTCATATCTTGCAGATATGCCACAACTAACCTCTTTTCACAATACATGACTTATGAACTATTAAAACTTTTTCTGCAGGAAGTTATTCTGTAATGCTTTCACAGCCAGGCATCAACAAAAAATATTTTAGGGTGACGCATCCGAGATAGGCGATTCATCGATATTAATTACCTGTATAACCTCATAACGGGCATCCGGGACCGGGAGATACAGAATAGAAGATAAATAAAAGGATAAGTTGATTTTGAATGAGGGGAAATCATTTTCTTTTTGTTCAGAAATATTCAACAATTGTTTAACCCTTGTTGCGGTACCGGGAATGGAACCTCAGAGCAAAAAGATGAGTATGATTAAACTTAAATTCTTTGTTTTATTAATTACAGTGATAGCCTTAATGCCGGGTTGTAAAAAATATAATGAAGCAGCACCGTACACTTCTGCGATGATGACAACCAATAAAACCCCGACAGAAAATCTTACCCAAAATCCATGGCGCCTGCTTTCTTATGGGTTTGATACTAATAAGAATGGTCGCATTGACATTGACGAAGAATCAATAAGGGATTGCGAAAAAGATAACAGCTATACATTTAATAGAGATGGATCTGGAACGGTTGCAGAAAACGCAGTGATATGTGATGCCAATAATCGTGTAAACCAATTTGCCTGGGAACTGACAAATAATGATACGGTGTTGGATTTTTATTATGGTAAGGCCAACATTCTAAAACTGGATGCTGATAATTTATATATCGCCAACCCTAATACTGGTGATGTAAAGTTGTTGCTCATGTATGGACACTGATATATTCCTGGCAATAGCTAGTTAAAAATTCTATTGAAATTGTAAAAGACAACGATCGTATTGACAGATTTTTTTAAATAAATATTGTCTCAATTTTCTTTCCTAAGTTTTATATGGGTTGGTTTGGTCAGGCCATCGTTTAAGATGGCCTTTTTATTTATTAGTGAATACAATTTTTTATAATGACAGCTATTAAATAGATCCTTTAATTAGTTTACCGGGATGAATAAAGCTGTAACTATTCCCGATTTAATTCTTCCGAGCGGACATCTTTGTGACAACAGCAAAATTTTAAAAATTGAAATTTGTTGTCTCTAACTTACATTTGGTATAGCTTTTCAAAAATGGAATAGTGTAATTGTAAAAGCTAGCTTGTCATATTTTGTACAATTAAATCAAAATCATATGTCACAGTCCCGCAGAGAATTTATCAAAAAGGCTACCGTCACTTCCGCAGGTCTTTATATGGGTGCAAATGCTTTTGGAGCCAAAAGCTACCGCAATATTCTTGGCGCCAACGATCGTGTAAGAGTTGGCGTGGTTGGTTTTTCTGACCGCCATCGCAGTTCTCATATTCCCTGTTTTATGAATCATTACAAGGAATTGAACTTTGATGTGGTTGCTGTATCTGATATATGGAAAAAAAGAAGAGAGGATGGCGCGGCAACCTGGAAAGATAAAATGGGACATGATGTAGTCGCCTGCAGGAACAATGAAGAGTTGTATGATAAGAAATTGGTGGATGCAGTATTCGTCAGTACGGCAGATTTTCAACACGCCTTACATGCGATAGAAGCCGTGAAGGCAGGGTGCGATGTATATTGCGAAAAACCTTTTGCAGAAACAATGGAAGATAACCGTGCAGCTTTGAAAGCGATAAAAGCAACGGACAGGATCGTCCAGATAGGATCACAAAGAAGAAGTGGTGCCAACTATCATGCAGCAAATGATTTTATCAGGTCAGGAAAATTTGGTGACATCACAATGGTTGAATTAACATGGAATGTAAATCAACCCGGCCGCTGGCGAAGAACTGCATTGGTTCCTCAACTGAAAGAAGAGGACACTGACTGGAAAAGATTTTTAATGAACCGGCCCGCTGATAAGTTTGATCCAAGAAAATACCTGGAGTTTCGTTTGTTCTGGCCTTATTCATCAGGCTTACCGGGTCAGTGGATGAGTCACCAGATTGACACTGTGCATTGGTTTAGCGGCTTGCAGCATCCAAGAAGTGTAGTGGCAAATGGCGGAATATATATGTGGAAAGACGGAAGAAAGAATTGGGATACGATCACTGCTGTTTTTGATTATGGTCCTTCGGATGATATGTCGAAAGGTTTCCAGGTTACATTTGGATCAAGAATGCATAATGGCGATGAACACCCTGCAGAAATATATTATTCGAATGGTGGAGAATTAAATCTTAATACCAATAAAGTTTCTCCAACTGGTGGATTGTCAAAAAGATTTGCTGACGAAATGAAGATGCAGCCAAATTTGTTGCCTGAAATGAGTTTATCTGAAGTGGAAAAAGTTGTCGTATCTGCGAATACGGGTGGTGACAATCTTACATCGAATCATATTCGTAACTGGATGGAATGTGTCCGCAGCCGTAAGACACCCAATGCGCCGGTAGAAGCAGGGTACAGTCACTCTATTGCTACAATTATGACAAATGCTGCTGTACATACGGGAGCTAAAGTGACTTTTGATGAAAAGACACAGGAAGTAATGGCAAATGGCAAAGTATTCAAATATAATCTCCAGGCATGATAAAATTATTTTCTGTTTTCATCTTACTGTCATTAAGTGCAATAGCTATTGCGCAGCAATCGACCGGCTTTTCATTGGTGGAGAAAAAAGATAAGAAACAGGTTGATGTTTTATTTAATAATAAACTGTTCACTGCATATTGCAATTTTGATTCAAGCAGGAAGCCGGTTCTTTTTCCAGTGAATACAATAGATGGAATAACGATTACACGCAGTTATCCTTTTAAGCTTATTGCAGGTGAAAGAACAGATCATCCTCACCATACAGGTATCTGGCTGAATTATGAATCGGTGAACGGTCTTGATTTCTGGAACAACTCTACAGCGATACCTGTTGAAAAAAGAGATCATTATGGCACCATCATTCACCAGCAGATCGTCAGCAAAAAAGCAAATGGGGATAAAGCGACGCTTGTTACCAAAGCTATTTGGGTAAGACCAGATAACAAAACATTGCTTGATGAACTGACTACTTTCAATTTTAGTGCAGATACGAAAGCGAACAATTTTATCATTGACCGTATTACAACTTTAACGGCTAAAGACACAACCGTAATTTTTAAAGATGTCAAGGACGGAATGTTTGCGATAAGAGTAGCCCGGGAATTAGAGTTACCGTCAAAAGAGAAAACCAGTTTTGTGGATGATAAAGGAAACGTGACAACAGTGGCGCCATCAGGGGCGGATGCTACGGGAATGTATTACAGCAGTAATGGTACGAAAGGAGATTCTGTCTGGAGTACGAAAGGAGACTGGGTAATGCTTACAGGAAAAAAAGATGGAAAGAATATTACGATAGGCATGTTTGATCATCCCTCAAATGTTGGGTATCCTACTTACTGGCATGCCAGGGGCTATGGATTATTCGCCTTAAATCCATTGGGAAGAAAAGTATTCAGCAATGGAAAAGAAGAATTGAATTTTTCTTTGAAGCCCGGAGAGTCTGTTACATTCAGATATAGAATCGTCGTTCATTCAGGAGAATTTCTTACAAATGCTGATATGAATAGACTGTTTGCAGATTTTAAGAAGTCAAAATAAAAGTGGACTTGTCTGGAAAGAATTTTATGACATCGAAAGAAATTAGCTACTCATTATTTTATCTCATTTTCTTGGGACTGGCAATATGGACAGGTTTTAGTAGAGGCTTTACAGACTCTCATTCTCCTCCCATACCATTTCTGATTGAACTATTAGCTTTAGCATTAGGAACAATCTTACTTTTCATTGACATTTTTAATAAAAGGCTACCAAAGACATTTACGAATTTTAAAATACACATTATTGGTTTGACACTGAATGGACTTGTTATGATATATGTATTAAGCTTGGCACTTTAGCGTCCTAATAAAAACCCAACAATAGTTCCTTTGGTCCCCTCCAAAGTTACAGACTTTCCATCCGCCGGAGTCTTGCTCACGGGAAAAGTACAACAATAAATAAGTCTTTACTTTCGTAACATGAAGCTTTATCTTATCGGAGGTTTTCTTGGCAGTGGCAAAACAACTGCTATTGTAAATGCCTGTCAACATTTAGTAAAAAAAAATCAGCGTGTTGCTGTAATAACAAATGACCAGGGAGATCAGCAAGTAGATAGTGCTTATGTAAAAAGTTTCGGTATTCCCGCTGCAGAAGTAGTTAATGGTTGCTTTTGCTGCAACTATGATCAGCTCGATAAACATATCCATTCATTTATTAAAGACATTAAGCCCGATATAATCTTTGCAGAATCTGTCGGCTCTTGTACTGATCTTGTTGCAACTGTTGCAAAACCTTTTATTCGTGAAATGCCGGGTTGTTCAGTTGTAATTTCTGTATTTGCAGATGCTACATTACTTCTATCCTTGTTTGAAGGAAGCGTAAATTTTATTTCAGAAAATGTACAGTATATCTATAAAAAACAATTGGAAGAAGCTGATGTATTGGTGATTAATAAAATTGATCTTCTATCTCCTGACGAAGTCTTGGCAATAAACAAGCATTTGGAAAATGAGTTTCCCGAAAAAACAATTCTTTATCAAAACTCTTTTGAAGAAAGTAGTATTGAGAAATGGATGAATGTGCTGGAACAATTTGAGCCGTCAGACCGTACATCACTCAATATCAATTATGATATGTATGCTGATGGTGAAGCACAGCTTGCATGGTTTGATGAAAGCATGACAATAGTTAGTTCTCAAGAAAATGCTGTACTGATCGCAAAAGAGATCATATCTCAAATTGATCATAATATAAAAGAAAAGGAATTAACAATAGGGCACTTAAAATTTTTTATCGAAACAACAGATTGGAAAAAGAAGATAAGTATTACTAGCTCATTGTCCTACTCGTTCTATTCGCCTGAAGAAAATGATACAGCACAGGCTCATTTACTAATTAATGCAAGGGTGGAAACCGAACCTGCAGTTTTACAACAAATTGTCAATGACACACTGAAGCAAGCGGTGCAAAAGCATGATTGTTATATAATGGTGGAAAAATGGTCTGCGTTCAAGCCCGGTTATCCAAAGCCTTTGCATAGAATTTCCTGATGGGTACTCGTAAAAATTACAGCGACGAGTCCCTCCTTAAAAACTTTTAAACTATATCTTTACTTAGGTCGGGAGGAGACTCGTCTGGAAAGAATCATTGCTCTTTGTCAATAATTTTCCCAAAAATTGTTGCTGGTTTTATAAGAGTCATAGACCTGTTGTGTCGACTTGCGCTAAGCCAACATCCGATAAACTGCCATTTCCCCGTATCATTACTTTTGCCAAAAACAGGTGCTCCAGAATATCCTTTTAAAGAATCGTTCATGTCAATTTTTTCGGAAATAAATCTACAATTAACATTGTTTGATACGTCAGTGGTTATTTGGCAAACTCCGACTATATAAGCAGTTGGTTTTAAAAGATAAGTTCTGGTATTCCCTTTGTAAAAGTATGGGTAGCCATACACAGCTACAGAGTCTTCTGTTTGCGATATTGGTAAAGGAATTATTCGTGAATCAATATAATTAATCCTATCGCCAATTGAATCATTCATCTTTATCGAGACAATATCTGGAGTAAATGGGCAGGTAATTGCATTCTGTGTTTTCTTCAAATCTATTTTCAGTGATGTGAATTTTCCGTTACCTGCAGTATCAGGCATAAATATTGTCCAGTAATTGGGGCTTTGCAGCTGATTACATGATGTATCATAAGGGGAGATCAAGTGTTTAGATGTAATGAAAAAAATTTTATCGTTAGTTCTTACAAAAAAACCTGTTCCTTTAATAAGAGATTCCCCATTATAGCCGCTAATGTAGCAGCTATATTTTTTTAATGAATCTATGCTAGATAATAAACTTGGTGAATTAGAACTACTACACGCTACGACTGGAACCCATAAAAAATAAACTAGTTTCATATTTAAAAGTACAAAAATATTTAAGGTCTATTTGTACAGGAATTACTTTAAAAGATCCAACTCGCCTGGAAATTAAAATTAAACCACGGAGGCACAGTGACACTAAGTTACACAGGGATAATCTCTGTGTTTCTCTGTGAACCCAGTGTCTCTGTGGTTAAAAAACAAATTGAGATATTATCTGCAATTATAACAGGAAATAATAAGTCTTTACTTTCGTAACATGAAACTTTTCCTTGTCGGCGGTTCGACAAGAAATGTACTAGCCATACTTTTAAATGGACTCTTATGAAAATTTTGTTTAGCCCTGTGCTTTTAATACTATGCTACAGTAGTATAGCGCAGGATACGCATTACTGGGCTTTGCAATTCGGAACCCGTTCTTCATTGATGGGTGGCGCAGTAGTTGGTCGTGTAAGAGATAATTCAGCAATTTTCTATAACCCCGCCTGTCTTGCATTTATTGATACAAGTTCAGTCTCTATCAATGCAGATCTTTACCAGTTGGAAAAAACAAGGATAGAAAATGCATTGGGTAATCAAAAAGATTTTAATAATGATAATTTCAAAAACCTTCCTCTATTGATCTCGGGATTGATCCCAACCAATAATCCGAAAATAAATATGGGCTACGGCTTTGCTACATCTGTTGATTATGGTTTTAACGGTCTTGCACGTATTGATGGCAATTACCAGATTGTGGATGATGCCGAGAGTCCCGGTGATGAAACAACTATCGGTCAGCTATCATTAAATTCAAGAATAACGGAAACCACTTTGGGTTATGGTATAGGAAAAAAATTTAATGATCATTGGTCACTGGGTGCAACGATCTTATTTCTCTGGCGAAACCAGGCTTATGAAAGAAATTTATTTACCCGGATGTTTTTAAATACAGCGGGTAACCCCCTGGTAAGCGGTGACTACATGCAAAATTTTTCTTATGATAATTTGCGTTCACAATTTAAGCTCGGCATTTATTATACCGGTGATCATTTTGATATCGGGTTGGCGCTAAATAGTCCTTCGTTTAAAATATTTGGTAAGGGTACGGTGGCCGCCGATATCACTGCAAACAATATTCTTTACCATGGTCAAAGAATAGATGTACTGGCTAATGACAGGCAGGAAAAACTGCCATCAATCTACAAAACGCCATGGTCAGCGGCATCAGGTATCAATATTAATACGAAGCGTGGACAATTGGGTATTGCAGTTCAATATTATTCCGATCTGAAAATATATGACATACTTAAGGCAAAACCTGCAGCCTTTGTACGACCACAACAAGCATACCCGGATATAGGGAGCGATGATTTTTTAAGAGTGAAAACAGGTAATAAAAGTGTAGTGAACTGGTCGGTGGCTTATGAATATATTATCAACCACAAATTTACTTTGGATCTGAGTTTTCGCAGCGATAATAGTTTTTATGATAATGGTGTTCATGATGTACGGGGAATTAAGCCGGATATTTCTACCTGGGATATTTATCATGCAGTTGTAGGTGGCAATGTATCCGGCAAACGATTATCAGTAAGCACAGGTATTCTATTTGGATTTGGCAGCGATAAAAGATATGTACAGGATGGTAACTTAGAAGAGCCAACAGAAAAAAACTTTCTTCAGGGTAATCCGACTATTACAAAAGCAAGCTATTATTCGATCGGTGTGCTGTTTGGCATTACCATCAATTTCAATAAAAAATCATAGAATTAAAATTAAACCACGGAGGCAGAGAGACACGGGGAAACACAGATTGTCTCCGTGTCTCTTTGTGAACTCAGTGACTCTGTGGTTAAAAACCAAATTGAAGCGATTTTAAATATCCGTTTATGCAATTTCTTTAATGCGATTTATTAATAATGTTATACCAAGACCTAACACAGCGATCACTGCAAATGAATATTGCAGCCCTGCCAGTTGAGCAATATAGCCGATAAGCGGTGGTCCGATCAAAAATCCAAAGAAACCAATACCTGAAACAGTTGCAATGGCAATACCACTGGCTACTTCTTTTATTTTTCCTGCCGTGCTGAACATAAGCGGAATGATACTGCTTACTCCAAATCCAATAATTAAAAAACCAATTGTTGCCATTACTATTGTCGGAAATAATACAGCGATCATCATTCCGGTGAAAATTAATACGCCGCTTAGCTGAACCATTTTTTTACGACCAAATTTCAATGCAAGCCGGTCACCAGTAAATCTTCCGGTTGCCATCATGATCATAAAAGAAGCGTAGCCAAGTGATACAAGTGAACCTTCTGCTTTCACTACTTGTTTAAAATAAACACCACTCCAGTCGAACATACATCCTTCTGCACTCATACAGCAAAAAGCAATAACACCTAATAACATTAACGAACCGTGCGGCATTTTAATTTTTTTTAATGATGAAGCAGACTTGCTGGTAGGTGTGAGTAAAAGGTATTTATTAAAGATCAGCATCATGGTAATTGCAAACAATGCAATTATCCAAAAATGATAATACGGTTTTATATCAAATTTCATCATCAATGAACCAATAAGAGCACCGGTAAAACCTGCGGTGCTCCATATACCATGAAATGAAGCCATGATAGGCCTGTTATAAAGCGCTTCTGCATGAACAGCCTGTGTGTTCACAGAAATGTTACACATATTACCACATATTCCAAATGCACATAAAGCCAATGCTAATTGCCATGGCTTTTCCACTAAACCAATATTTGTAAGTGAGAGCACATAACCAACAACTGCAACTCTTAATACATACTTGCTGCCGAATCTCGTAACGAGTCTTCCGCTAAAGGGCATTGTTATTAATTGCCCGACGGGTAAAGCAAGTAAAATACTTCCCAGCCCTGCTTCGCTTAAGTGAAGTGATGTTTTGATATCAGGTATCCTGCTCGCCCAGTTTGCAAATGATAATCCCTGGCAAAAGAAAAAAACTGACACAGCAATTCTAACCTGTAGTTTATTTATTGGAGTTAATATAGTTGATTCAATGGTCAAGTTTGAATATTATGATAAAAATAATTTAATTCATTCGAGCTACTGTTAGGCGATAATATTTTTTATCATTTATCAATTGCTGTGCCCACCTAATTCACATTTTTTGATTCAATAACTGCTAACTTTATTTATATTGGGGATCTTATTCCCGCAAGTTCAAAAAAACACAAAGCTAGAGCCATGCGAAAAAATAATTTTCTTTTCTTCGGCTTATTGTTTTTAACAACAACAATTTCAGCACAGGTAAAAGTTGTAAACCTGTTGACAGAAAATCAAACAAATCCAATTGGTCTTGATGTTCAACAGCCCCGTTTTAGCTGGCAATTGGTAAGCGAGCAAAGAAACATTTCTCAAACTGCTTACGAAATAACAATTAGTGCTTCAAAAGGAACCGCATGGAAGAGTGGAAAGATCAATTCTGATCGATCAGTACAAGTGCCTTATGCAGGAACTGCATTACAATCAGGAAAAAAGTATACATGGGAAGTAAGAGTTTGGGATAATAATGGCAAACCATCAGCGTGGAGTGAGCCTGCATTTTTTCAAACTGCAATGATGAGTCCAGCTGATTGGAAAGCAAAATGGATCGAAGCCGATGTTACAGAAGATTCAATTAACAGGCCGGCGCTATATTTTAGAAAACAATTTTCTTCAACAAAAAAAATTACATCCGCTACTGTTTATATCACAGCACATGGTATGTATGAAGCGCAGATAAATGGAAAGCGGGTTGGTGATGCCTACTTAACTCCCGGGTGGACGAGTTATAAAAAAAGATTGCAATACCAGGTTTATGATGTAACCAATCTCGTTACAACAGGAAATAATGCAATAGGAGTTATAACCGGCAATGGTTGGTACCGCGGGTTCCTTGCCTGGGGTGGAAACAAAGATATCTATGGTAAAAAGACAGGAGTATTATTTCAACTTGATATAAATTACTCTGATGGTACCACTGCCACAATTGTTTCAGATGAATCATGGAGATCATCAACCGGTTCTATTCGTTTTGCAGAAATTTATCACGGAGAAACGATCGATGCAAGAGAAGAAAAAGCAGGTTGGTCAACAGCGAGCTATAATGATGGAAGCTGGCCAAGTGTAAAAACACAAAATTATTCAAATGATATTTTACTCGCCACTTATAATGAGCCGGTAAAAAAACATGAAACATTTAAGCCATTAAAAATATTTACAACACCAAAAGGAGAGAAGGTGATCGATTTTGGACAGAACCTTGTTGGCTGGGTCATAGTTAAAGCAAATGGTAGTGCAGGGGATAAAATAACTATTCGCCATGCAGAGGTACTTGATAAGCAAGGAAATTTTTATATCGATAATCTTCGTGCTGCCAATGCGACCGCCACTTATTTTTTATCAGGCAAAGGAGAAGAGACATTTGAACCCCATTTTACTTTTTATGGATTTCGTTATATAAAAATTGAAGGGCTGAATGATATAAAACCAGAAAATTTTACAGCCGTTACTTTGTATTCTGATATGAAACCAACCGGCACATTTGTTTCATCAAATCCTTTGATCAATCAATTGCAACATAATATTCAATGGGGACAAAGAGGAAATTTTTTAGATGTGCCTACTGATTGTCCGCAAAGAGATGAACGTCTTGGATGGACCGGTGATGCCCAGGCATTTTCAAGAACAGCTTCCTTCAATTTTGGAGTCAATAATTTTTTTGCTAAATGGTTGCGTGATGTTGAAGCAGATCAACTTCCTTCCGGGAGTGTTCCGTTTGTAATTCCCAATGTGCTTGGTCCTAATTCAGGAGGCGCAACCGGCTGGGCAGATGTTGCCACGATCATTCCATGGAATATGTATTTGGCTTATGGGGATAAGAAAATTTTAGAGAACCAGTATAACAGCATGGCAGCATGGGTCGGCTATATGGAAAAAGCAAGTAAAAATTATTTATGGAATACGGGTTTTCATTTTGGCGATTGGCTATTCTATCGCCCGTTCGATGATAACGATGGAAGATCGGCGGTCACAGATAAATATATGATAGCACAATGTTTTTTTGCGAACTCTGTGCAGATAATGATCAACACTGCAAAAGTGTTGGGTAAAAATGAGGATGCCGATAGATACACTTCCTTGTTGAAAAACGTAAAAGAGGCATTTTTAAAAGAATATGTAACTGCAAATGGAAGATTGGTGTCAGGAACACAAACGGCGTATGTGCTTGCATTGAATTTTGATATGCTCCCGGAGAATTTGCGTGAACAAACAGTAGATAAACTAGTGGAGAATATAAAAAGTTACAGCAATCATCTTACCACTGGCTTTTTGGGAACACCTTATTTATGTCATGTATTAAATCGTTTTGGTAAAACTGATGTTGCTTTCACATTGTTGATGCAGGAAAGCTATCCTTCGTGGTTATATCCTGTAAAAATGGGAGCCACTACGATATGGGAAAGATGGGGTGGAATTCATCCTGATAGCACATTCGAACCTGCATCAATGAATTCATTTAATCATTATGCTTACGGAGCTATTGGTGATTGGATGTATCGGGTTGTAGCTGGTTTAGATACTTATGATGATGCGCCGGGGTATAAGCATATAAAAATACAGCCACATATCGGTGGTGGATTAACAAATGCATCCGCAAGTTTGCAAACCTATTATGGTAAAGCAAGCAGCGGATGGAAATTAGAAGGCAATAAAATTATTATGGACATTGAAATTCCTGCTAATACAACAGCAACGGTATTTGTGCCTGCTTCTAATAAAGAAGCAATAACTGAAAATGGAAATGCTGTTTCTTCGTCAAAGGATTTGCAGATAACCGGCGCAGAAAATGGGTATATCATTTTAAAAGTGAATTCAGGCAAATATCATTTTGAGGTATCGAAGTAAAATTCATCTATGGAAAAAAGGGTTATTGGTTTTATTTTCTTTATCATAAGCTTTTGTGTGGCGAACCCACAAACGATCAATCCATCTTTATTAAAGGAAACATGGTCAGCCAACTGGATCACCGCATCGGATGCGCCGGCAAAAACCTATGGCGTATATTATTTTAGAAAAAAAATTTGGCTTACGGAAAAGCCCGATTCTTTTATTGTTCATGTTACAGCAGATAATCGATATGTGCTAATCATAAATGAACAATTTGTTTCATTAGGCCCGGCAAGAAATGATCTGTCTCACTGGAATTTTGCAACAGTTGATATTGCTCCCTTGTTGGTCAGTGGAAATAATATTATTGCAGCCACAGTTTGGAATGAGGGTGA
>Ga0207701_10002475_pt1 | contig 19120 bp, 19 predicted proteins | sample KBSSwiSSwithPhiX_FD_184294 | JGI IMG/M metagenome (GOLD analysis project Ga0207701, IMG submission 184294) | Switchgrass rhizosphere bulk soil microbial communities from Kellogg Biological Station, Michigan, USA, with PhiX - S5 (SPAdes) (version 2) | ecosystem: Environmental > Terrestrial >... | reverse complement strand
TTTAAAGTCGGCGACACGCAGGGCTTGGCCGATCTACTGCTGAAATCCGAGACCGATGACAAATTTTACCGCGCTTTGAAAAGCGCGTGCGCCCGTATCGCGCCATTGGTGAAAAGTGCGCGCGAGGTAGCAGATTGGCGGCGTCTGCTCAGAGAACTAGCCTGAATTTTCTTTCCGCGCGCATCACTGACGCATCGGCTCTTTGATCCACCCTCTGACCCAGGGCAGAAGCAAGTACGCCGGCAGCGACAACAAGAACGTCATCGCGAAATAGTTGCCATAGCCATACCGTTCTGCGCCGAGACCGCTGAAGCCGCCGATTAATCGGCCGGTGAGCGAAAAAATGGACGACAGGAACGCGTACTGAACCGTGGCGTGTTCCTTGTCGCAAACATTCATGAGAAACGCCAGGAAAGCGGCGGTGCCGAGACCTCCGCTCAACGACTCGAACATCGATGCGCCGTAGAGGCCAAACCGGCCGAGGTTCAGCCAGTGTACCAGTGAATAGCCGAGATTTGAGACCGCCTGCAGTAAACCGAGAAACCAAACGCCATGAAAGATGCCGTAACGTGAGATAAACGCGCCGCCCATCAATGCGCCGACGACGCTCAGCACGATGCCGAAAGTCGTTGGAAACAATCCGATCTGAAACATCAGATCATCGGCATTCGGCCAGATCGTTTTTCCATAATCCACCCAGAACGGTTTCACCATCGGACCGATAGCAAATTCCCCCAGCTTGTAGGTCAGCACAAAGAGGATAAGCGGGATCACACGCCAGGTTCCCGCCCAGCCGACGAAACCGGCCAGCCAATGCTCACGGGATGCGCTTGTAATGCTGAGACGCGGAACAGCAATTGCGCTGAAGGCTAGAATCGCGAAAACGACGGCCGCCAGTACGAATAAGGAATTCCATGCAATCGCGCCCGCTAAAAAAACCAAGCCGCCGCCCGCGAACACCAAAGCGATCCGATATGCCGATGCTCGCACGCCATTGGCAGCGCCCTCGTCTTCCCGATTGACCAAAGCCACCGAGTAGGAATCGATCGCCACATCCTGGGTCGCCGACAGGGTCGTGAAAGCCAGAATCAAAAGTAGCACGATCAACCCAACCCCGGCGATATTCACAAACGGCAGAGTCAAGAGCACGGCGGCGATACCGAGCATGCACACTGTTATCCAGATCCGCCGATCGCCGTAGCGATGCACTAGAGGCGACCAGAAAAACTTCAAGGAATAGGGCAATTCGAGCAGCCTGAGGCCGCCGATCGCGCGCAACGACACACCATTGATGCGAAAGTAAACCGGCAACACTTCCCAGAGAATCGCCGCCGGAGCGCCTTGAATGAAATAGAGCAGCGCGATAACGGCAAGTTTTTTTCGCGCCGCCGGCGAGCTTTCGCGCGCGCCCAAAAATCGCCAGAGCCATTTAGACATATTCGACGGTTATAAAGAGAAAACGACACACTTTCATCGCCGCTCCCGCCACGAGAAGCCGGCTGAATAAAGACGAACAGCGAATTATACCACCCAATCGAACCGAAGCTGCAAACATTTAATTCAATGATTCACGATCTCTTCGCAGAATCGTAATCCCATGTTCACGGTTCCCGCTTAGAAAAAGAGACGTCCCAAAATAATTTTCTATTTTGAGGAGGTTCGATGAAAAACAATTGTATTCGTAAACAGCGCCGGGAGCACGCCTTTTTAAGGCGATTCTGGGCGCCGGCTTTCTGCGCCGCGGTGACTTTCACGGGCGGAACAACAATTGGCGGCAGCCACAGTTTCGCGGCTGGTATTACTGTTCTCGAAACGAGACTTCGCGGCGGGGTTGATGATCCAAATCCAGCCGGAGGCTCGTTGGCTCCCGCCAATGTGTTACCGAAAGGATTTAGCTTGCAGAGAGTGGCAGAAGGGATTGAGCCTCTGGAAAACCCGTCAGGCAAGATTACGTTGTTTGGGTTCTTGAGCGATGGCACGCGCACCGAGCCGGACGAGAATACGTATTTGGTACTCGACCACAATCCCGGTGGTCCGACACCGGGTTTTGACTACGGTCGACATTTCCTGTTTCAGGGCCATGAAAACAGCAGCGATCTCGCATATATCACCCGAATCAATCTCGACGTTGTTAACCCATTTCGTCGGATCACTTTACTAACGGCGGTTGGCTCGGATGGCTTGACCGGTTTCAACAGCATCGATGGATCGACCTGGAATCCCCATACAAAGACCCTGCTCTTTACGCAGGAATCCAGCACAGGTGGAATCCCGGTAAAGGGAGGCGTGATTGAGATCAATCCAGAATGGGGAACAGCGGGATTTCCCCGCAGGCTCGACGGCATCTTGGGCGCGGCGCTTACGAGGGTATTCATCCGGACAATCACGGTAACTTGATTCTTGCCGAAGACATCGGCGGTACCAAGGTCAGCATCGACCCCACCAATCCGAACGGCCCGACAAAAACGGCGGCCAATCCAAATTCATTCGTCTACCGATTCGTCCCCAACAACGCTAGGCACCTCTTGGCCGGTCCAATGGGTGACCATTCACGACACCGCGACCGGGCACAGCCAGCTTCGACGCCAACGCAGCGGCCAGAGTCAGTAGACTCTTTAAGCCCGCACTTAACTTGGAATTTCGTACATCACGATTGCAAAACCAGATGGCATTCAGTGGCTTATCGTCCCAGTTGAGCACGATTCCTTGCCCAGCACGGCCATCATCAAACGTGTCACGTGGCAATAAATCGTATTCCGCTTGAGTACCGGTGGAGCTCGAGCCTTGACGTGATGCACCGCGCTGCAACATTGAGTTTGTCGCAGTGTTGGTGGAATTTTTACCATTGCCGGTACCGAAACCATCAAGATCCAGTATCGCCTCGATTTCCCACAGACAATTGTTGATGCAATAGTACATTCCCGGCTGAACCGCCGGCCCATCAACTCGCCGTCGGTCCGGCCCTGCTGAGCGCGCCCGGCTTCAAACAAATAACGAAAGTGGGTCTCGATTGTGGCGCGTAGACCCCACGACTTGTCCCCCGCTTCAATGTTCAAGCCGTTGCCGGGCCGATACTCAAAGGTCGGCAATGCCACCGCTGCTGCGGTAGCTTCCTTCTTCATTTCGACTTGCTGCTCCTTCAGCTTGGTCAACTCCTCCTCAAGCGTTCTGATGCGGCCGTCCAAATCCTCGGCGCGCGCCGGTGATTGTGACAGCCAACAAACGCCAAGCGCCACCGTCAGCAATATCATTCGACGCATCTTCTTATTCATCGAACCCCTCCTGGTGTGTAATCGCACACGGTCAAACTAGTCGGGTAAGATGAGGAGCGAATAAAAATCGCGTGAAGTTCGTGTTGAAAAAAGGATTGACTATGAGCGGGTCGCCGGGCCCAAAAGCAACCGGCTATCTCGATGCGCGTCTCTCCTATCGAAAGCTGGCGGGATAAAAGATCGAGAGGAGAAGAAAGCCAGAGCAGTTCAGGATCGGCTTACAAGGCACCGGAACGCTTGGCGGATCGCCGGTCAACATCCATCTCTATGTCGAGGATGTGGACGCTTTTTTCAAACGAGCATTGGCGGCAGGCACTAAGGAACGTAAGCCCCGTGATGGATCAGTTTTACGGCGATCGATCGGGGGCCAGCTGAAGGACCCTTTCGGTCATCTCTGGTAGGTAGCCACACATAAAGAAAATATCGAGGAGATGCAGAAACGCGTGCAGGCGATGTTTGCCGAGAAAAAGTGATTCGCCGTGCACTTTGCGGCCAGCTTCCTGATCGAGTCCATCGCCGTTTTCTATCAAGCGCCGCTTTGGCAGCTCGATTTTTGCAGCAGCAGGCACTCGATCGCGCGCGACTAGTTTCGCCAAAACCCACCAAGCGACCTTCAGCCGATTTCCACGTCAGCCCAAACACCTACGTGGTCTGACGGCCAGAGCTCTGGATCATCTTTGGCGGCTTGGTTGAAGCACAAACCGGACGCGCGTAGGTTTATCGATTCGGAAATCCAGATGTAATCGATGCAGCGATCAAAGCGCGGCCATTCGGGATGTGTCGGAGCACCGCCTGGCTCACAGAGCGGCGTAAATGCAGTTGGCTGACGTTGGGTGGGTCGGAAAACCGAAGACATGAGGCGAATCGAGGGTTGATCCGGCGCAGCATTGAAGTCGCCGCAGACAATCGAACAATCGGCGTCGTCTCGCGTGCGAATCCAGTCCAGTAGCTTACTCACCTGATATTGGCGCGCAGAATCCTCCACCTTCGCAGCAATGAGATGCGTCACGTAGGTATCAAGCAGCTTGCGGCCAATCTCGAACCTCACCACCAGCGCTACGCAGTTATGCGATCGATAATCGAGATTCGCCGTTTCGATGACTGGATAACGGCTGAGCAACGCCTCCCCTTGTACCGCCGACTCCTCCCCCGCTTTGCTCTGCTGCACCAGAACGTACTTTGTGGCGGTCGCTTTCGCCGCCGCTTTCTGTAACCAGCGCGCGGTCTGGGTTGGGATGTGAGTCTCGTTGAGCGCCCACATATCTGGATTCAGATCAGCGAATTGCCGGGAAATCAGCTCTCGCCGCACCTCCCATCGCTTCTGATTTTGCTCGAGATTCAAAGTGGCAATTCGCAGAATCATAATGCCGACTGCGACGAATTAGGCTTCCCGTGAACTGAATATCTATACCGATTCTATCATTTTGCCACGCGCTCGGCTTATAGTTGCTGATTCCCGATGAGTTGGCCAGAGATAATCCGGAGGTGAGCAAATGGACAGAGACGCAGCGCGTAAGATGCTTTTTTGGTGCGGTGTGATCAACTATGGCGTGCTTCTAGTGTGGTTCGTAGTCTTCATATTCGCCCACGACTGGATTTATCTGCTCCACAGCCGATGGTTTCATCTATCGGCGGAACAATTCGACATGCTGCATTACGCCGGAATGTCGATCTTCAAAATCGGCATTTTGCTTTTGAATGTTGCGCCCTATTTTGCCCTGCACATCGGCCGTCGCGTTTGAGATGAGCGACCGCAAGCAATTGAACGCCGTTGAGCGCTTTTCCCGCTGAAGAGAATATGGCTGCTAACCGTGGGTCTCTACGGAAGGCTTTTTTTGGGGGACGTTACGAAACCTTCTGAAGCCGGCCTGCGCAGCCTTTCATTGCGCTGCACCAATCGGCCAGAGGAAGTCATCCCGTCCGGTTGAGATCCTAGCGACTGGCGCAAAACTTCTTCCTGAATCGACGCGCGATCACTGCCATTGGATTTTCCCGTGTCTAGGCCCGGAGTGTCTTCATTCACAAAAACTGCCGCCGAAAATACCGTCGTCCATAGGCCATCTTTGTTGCCGATGGCCGACTGAGTAATATTGGTGGTTCGGACAATCTTTCCGGACATTTTGAAGATCTGTTCTCTCTCGTCCCAGTCCAGCTCAGGATTGAACTCGATTCCGAGCGTTGTGGCGAGCATGCTGGCGGCTAGGTCTTCCGCATACTCCCCTGCTTTTTCATCCGTCTCCCCGAACGAATGGTGCTCTGAAAGATAGCCATGCATGGAAGGATCCGCTGGAATGGCGACACCCACCGATGCCGCAATCAGGCGATTCGGCTCGTTGGTGCTTTCCCGGTCGTAAATGGCAAAGACGATTTCTCCCGGCCTGAGGGCTTTCAGGCCCTCCTCCTTCGATACGACCTTGCACCCGGGAGGAAAGATGCTCGAGACCAAAACCAGATTGCAGTGCGCCAGACCGGCGACTCTCAACGCCATCTCGAAGGACGCGAGTTTTTCCCGGTGCACACCGACTCCTTTGGTGTAGAAAATTTTCTTTGGAATCATGATTTCAAAACTTTAGCATGTCGCGAGCGAGAAACAAGAAATTTTTTCGAGGTTCACGTCGTCGAGACCTAGGCCGAGATAACCTTCGAGGGTCAGTCGCTTGAGTCCCACTGCCCGCGCACCATAAAATTCCTCGAGATTGAAACTGAAGATGGCCAAAATTGAAGCGCTCGAGCAACGGAATGCTTTCGTCCTTCGCTCCTCATGCGCGCCGATTGAACTCGAGCCAAGGAATTCACGATGGATGTACGTCTGTGAATCCAACATCGAAGATTGACTATTGTGCGCCTGCTTGAAAAAAGTTTTCTAACCTGGCGGGGCGACCGGCAGTGTTAAGGAAATGTTAAGTTTTTGTGAAATCAGCAGTCCTGATCTAACGTTTTTTCCAACTCTTCCCCAAAACCTTTGCATTTGATCGAGCAATCCGTTAGCAAGGACGGGGCGGTGCTCAAACATCGCATTTCGAGACGAACTTCATAAAAATTTCATCCAACGGTAACGAATAGCGCTGCTCCCGCTCGTGTTTCGTGTGATATGAGAGTCGATTGAATGGCAGATCATTTCGCAGTGATCGATGTTGGTAGCAATGCGCTTCGCTGGCAGGTTGCCGCGGTCGATCATCCAAAGCACTACCGCATTCTCGCTCAGGACAGGCGGCCGGTTCGCTTGGGACAGGACGTCTTTCGCACTGGGAAGCTAAATCCGCAAGCCGTCGAGGCCGGGCTCAAAGTTTTGGCCGATTTCAAAGAGCTGGCGCGCCGCCACCGTGTCAAAGCGGTTCGCGCTGCTGCCACGAGCGCCATGCGCGAGGCGTCGGACCGGCGCAGTTTTCTAAAGCGCGCGCACGCGCTCGGCGTGCCGCTCGAAGTATTGCCCGAGCAGGAAGAGGCGCGCCTCATAAGCTTGGGCATCATGAGCGGCCTCCGATTTCATTTACCGCTTGGACTTTTTTTGGACATTGGTGGTGGAAGCGTTGAGTTGACGGTGGCCGACGCCGCGAATACCTACTGCTTGTTTAGCCTGCAACTGGGCGCCGTGCGCTTAACTGAAAAATTCTTGACTAGAGATCCACCGCCCCATCGCGAGCTGAAGGAGCTACGGACCTACATTCGCGACGAGCTTCGCAGCGTCGCCCGGCGCGTTCAAAAAGAGAAATTTACCATGGCCTTCGGCAGCGGCGGAACGATCACGGCGCTTGCCGAAACCGACACTCGTGCCACTGGCGACGGCAAAGCCAGCTCCCTCACCGTCCTCAGACGGCAACGTCTCAAAGCATTACTCGATTTGCTCGTCGGCCGAACTACCCAGGAGCGTGCGCATATGATCAGCGGCGACCCGAAACGCGCGGACATCATCGTCGCGGGGGGGCTCGTGTTGCATGAAGTCATGGCCGAGATCGGGCTTGATTATATATTCGTTTCCAAACGCGGTCTGCGCGACGGGCTGATGGTCGATTTGTTGCAGCGGCAATATGCGGATTCCGGCGCCTGGCATCCGGATGCGGACCGTTCGGAATCCCTCGAACAGGTTTGCCAGAAATACTCCAACGACATGGTCCATTCGCAGCACGTCAGCCAGCTTGCATTAAATCTCTTCTATCAACTGCAGAAGCTCCACAAGCTGCCGGAACGATACGCGAGCATTTTGCACGCTGCGGCCATGCTTCACGATATCGGCACGGTGATCGCCGAATCGAAACACCACAAGCACTCCTACTATCTGATCAAAAGTTCCGGGATGAAATCCTTCAACAAGTTGGATCTGGAGCTTGTCGCAAATATCGCGCGCTACCACCGCAAAGCTCATCCGAGCCAGAAGCATCTCGGCTTTAGCCAGCTTTCTCCGACAAATCAGGACGCCGTCCGTAAATTGAGCTCGCTTTTGCGGGTTGCCGACGCTCTCGATTTCCGGCGCGAACAACGGGTCGAATCGGTGAGCTGCGCGGTCAAGTCCAAGGTGCTGACGGTCGCCATCGCATCGGCGGCGAACATTCAGGAAGAGATAGCCTGGGCGGAGAAAAAAGGCCAGCTGATTCAAGAAGTTTTCAATACGGAACTGCGGATTCAAAAGATTAATTCAAATCGGACGCGTTCATAACTGGGAGGGTTCTATGCGGCGTGGGCATCTCGATCGAAATATTTTATTTCTCTGCGAGGACAACTCGTGTTTGAGCCAAATAGCCGAAGCGGCGGCCAAGCATCTCGCTCCGCCCCGTACGCGCATTTTTAGCGCTGGTGTAAAGCCGAGCACCATTCCACCTCACGTCATCCAAGCCATGCAGGAGTTGGGCATCAGCATGAGCGGTCAAAAGAGCAAAGGCTTGGCGGATATTCCAATTCAGGATATCGATTTGGTGGTGAGTTTTGGTGATGCCCACAAAAAATGCGATAACTTACCACGGCGTGCCAAGGTGGAGACTTGGCCGGTGCCGGCCGATTTAAAAGCCGAAGAGACCAGCACGGCGCCCATATCGGCGATTCGCGACGAGCGCGATGAAATCGACAAGAGAGTCTTTGCGCTTTTCCTCGATCACTGGCGTAATACCGCCTAGCATTGACGCGCCGTAATGCCGCCCCAGGACGATGAATATTTATCTGCTGCGCCACGGGATCGCCGCGGCGAGAGATGATGCTTCCGTGAAGCATGACGGCGAACGGCCCCTCACTGCGAAGGGCACCAAGCGTATGCGCAAAGCTGCAAAGGGAATCCTGCGGCTTGCCGTACCATTCGACTGTGTGCTGACCAGTCCTCTGCTCCGCGCCCGCCAGACGGCCGAAGTTCTCGCCCGTGCGCTGGCGATCGAGGATCGGCTCGAAGAGATCTCCGGGCTCTCTCCGGAGAGCACGGTGGAACACCTGCTCTTCGGCCTCACCCGCTATCAAGATCGCAAGCATCTGTTGCTCGTGGGTCACGAGCCTTTGTTGAGTAGTTTCGCTGCTTACTTGCTCGGCGGGCAGCGGCCCATCAATGTTAGCCTCGACTTTAAAAAAGGCTCGCTCTGTTGCATCGAAACCGAAACCCTCACCGTGGGCAGCCCAGCTAAACTCCACTGGCTGCTTACGCCCAAGCAGCTACGCTGGCTTGCTTAGAAATTCGACAAAATGTACTGATCATGGGCGTGCATCGAGTCGACACGGCTGGCGGCAACCCGACGAAGGGCAAGTTATCTAGCCTCGCAAAGAAACGCCTGGTACGGTTTGTCACCCTCTATCCAAAAGCTCTCGTCAGTGACGACGTCGAAGTCGTTCATAATCTTCGGGTTGCGAGCCGCCGCCTCCAACAAGTATTGCAACTCATATTGCCCGAAGCCAAATCTTCCGCCAGGAAAAAGGTTCTGCGCACATTGCGCAAAGTACGGCGCGCTTTTGGCCCTTGCCGCAATCTGGATGTGAACTTGAATCTTGTACGCGGACGCATGGAAAAGACGACGGCCGCCAGCGTGCGCCAAGCTTGGGCCGGTGTGCAGCTTTGGCTCGAAGAAAGGCGCACCGGCGCCATAGAAACGGGAAGAGCAGAATTACGACAGCATGAGCTCGTCGACTTGATCGATCGGCTGCAATCGCTGTTAGAAAATACCGGAGAAGAAGCGGAAAGTATGGAGCGGCTTTGGGAACGCACGAACGACGCGTTGAGCGAATGGCGGAACGCTCTCGATGCGGCAAAAGCTGACCCGGCCGTTCAGCGTATCCATGCGTTTCGGATTGCCGGAAAGAAGCTGCGCTATCGCGTTGAATTGCTTGGCGAGCTCGGCAACTCGTCGGTAAAACCCATGATCGGCGCGCTCAAGTCGCTCCAAGACGATCTCGGTGACTGGCATGATCACGCGGTATTGCGCGACCATGTGGCAGAGTTTATGCAGCGTCCCGGCTTTATGAAGGATGAGCCCAGGATGTGCCGTGCGCTGCTTCGGGAAATGGAGCGCGACAAGCAGCACGATCGCGCGCTTATCCCGGAAATCATGATGAAAGCCGAAAAGCTTGCTCAAGACTTGATGCAGTTCGAGCCGAAAGAGCCGACCGCAGACGACAGGCAAAAAGATCAGTAGCCGTTGCGCGCCACCACGCGCTCCACACGCGTTCTTAAATCTTCAAAAACCTCTTCCACCGACCGAGAGGCGTCGACGATTTCAAAACCGTAGTTTTCGACCATCTTGTCAAATTCAGCGAGCAGCCATTTCTGGTAGCGGACGAAGCTCTCGTACATATCCTCGCCCATGTGCATATCCATGCCGGATTCCCAGTAATCGAAGCCGGAACTTTGTAGCACCCGGGTGACCAGATCATCAATCTTTACCCTCAAGTAGAAAATGGCGTCTGGTTTCAAAGCAAAGCTATAGACTTCGCGCAACCATTCCGGGTCCGAGCCGCGCACGACGGCGCGGGCCATGAGCGAATAGATGTAACGGTCCGTCAGAACGATGAACCCGGCGCGCAGCGCCGGGATGATCTCGTTTTCCAATCGGTCGGCAAAATCCGTGGCGTAAAAAAGACTCATGGTAATGCCGCCCAGCGTGTGTCCTTCTTTCGCTTTCTTGAGCCGTTTGCCGGCCAAGGCCGAGCGCGTCATTCCGGTGTGCAGAACCGCGTGCCCGTGATGTTCGAGGTAAGACTTCAGCAGACCGATGTGCGTCGACCGCCCGACGCCGTCGGTACCCTCCAGAACGATCAGTTTACCCTTTAGCTCATCGAGATCTATGCCTGGGAGCCCCTCGCCAAAGAAGCTAAATCGACCCATCTTCTAATCCTCGTCTTCTTGGTACCTGTTAATGCATCGGAAACGATCCGGCGCACTTCCGCCTGTTGCTCTTCGATCGAACGAGTTGCATCGATGGCAACCAAACCGAACTCGTCGACCATTTTTTCGTATTCTTCGATGATCCGTCCCTGAAACGCGCGAAAGCTCTCTTCGATATCATCGCTGAGGTCCAAATCCATCCCCGCTTCGTAGTACTTGAGGGCGTCGCGTCCGCCGAGAATTCGTTTCATGGCGACATCCAGCGGTGTGCGAAAATAAAAAGCAACGGTGGGTTTGACAGCGAAGCCGTATAGCTCGCGCACCCACTGCGGACTGACGCCGCGCACCACATCACGCGCGAAAGCCGTATAGATGTAACGGTCCGCCAGCACGACCGCACCCGCCTTCAGCGGCGGAATAATGTGATGTTCCGTGCGATCTGCGAAGTCGGTAGCGTGAATCATACTAAAGGTGATCGGCGTCAGCATCTTTTTTTTCTTGCCCCGTTTGGTGACGTCGTGAACCAGGGCGGACGAATTCCATTCGCTCGAGTAAACGACGTAGCCTTCCGACTCCAGCCATGTTTTCAGCAACATTAACTGGGTGCTTTTACCGGAACCATCGATTCCCTCGACGATGAACAATCGCCCGGGAAAGCGGTGTTTGCCGTACATTTTCATTCCGCCGGCCATAAAACTTCTCCTGGATACAGATCAGCGAAAACCGCCGCAGCTTAACAAAGCCCGCAATGGCTTGGCTAGAGCTTTCAGAGTGAGGTCTTTAAATTTTTGTCAAACGGCTAATAACAACGATCGTTCGGCGCGTCACTTAACTGTAACTTTACCATTCCGTAACACTACATTCATCACCCGAATCGTCAGATTGAGTAGTAACTGGCTATCGGAGCGGAAAATGAAGAGCAAATGTCGCTGTCGAGTCCGTGTGTTTCTTTTTTGTAACGTTAACATGATCGTAACCTGCTCGTAACATTTGCTCTCTAAAGACTCATACCAGGAGGATAAAAGATGAAGTTGAAGAATATGAAGGCAGCGGTTCTTTTGACCGCATTATCGGCTGCCTCGGGCCAAGCATTGGCGGGCTGCCCGACTAAGGGAGTAAAGGAATTAACCGGCACCGGAGCTACCTTTCCGTATCCGCTCTATTCGAAGATGTTCAGCGAGTATGACAAAACCTGCGGAGTCAAGGTTAATTATCAATCCATTGGCTCCGGCGGCGGTATTCGCCAGCTCCAAGAACAGACAGTCGACTTCGGCGCGTCCGACGGCGTCATGGATGAGAAGCAAAAAGCCCAGGCCAAAGGCGGCGCGGTGTTACACATTCCAACCGTCGCTGGGGCCGAGGCGATCGTTTTCAACGTAGCGGGAATCAAACGGGGCCAGTTGAAGCTCACGCCAGAGGTGTTGGCTGAGATTTATCTTAAGAAGATCTCCAACTGGAACGATCCCAAGATCAAAGCCCTAAATCCCGGCGTCAAGTTCCCGGACTTGACCATTGCGGTGGTGCACCGGTCGGATGGATCGGGCACGACCTTTATCTTCACCAACTACCTCTTCAAAGTGAGTTCGGAATGGAAGGACAAAGTGGGGTTCGCGACCTCGGTCAACTGGCCGGGAGATGTCGGTGGCAAAGGCAATGAAGGCGTCGCCAATTCTGTGAAGCAGATTCCCGGAGCGATCGGATATGTTGAGCTCGCGTATGCGCAGCAGAACAAGATGGATTGGGCTCAGCTCCAGAACAAAGCGAAAAAGTTTTTGGATCCTACTCTGGAAGGCGCCTCAGCGGCTGCCGACATAGCGAATTTACCAGAGGACATGGAAATCGTGATCACCGACAGTTCTAACCCAGCGGCATATCCAATATCCGGTTTTACTTGGCTCCTCATCTATGAAAACCAGACCGATCCAGCCAAGGCTGATGCCGTTGCACAACTCGCTTCCTGGATGATCACCGACGGGCAGAAATTTGCGGCGCCGCTGGATTATGCGCCACTCAAGGGAGTCGCGCAAAAAAAGGCCATGGCTTTGGTTAAAAAAATCAAAGCGAACGGCGCGCTGGTTATGAAATAGCTGGAGCCAAAGATGGCCAGAGATTCCGAAGCGACCCTGGACGCAATGGACCGCACGCTCGCCGGCGTAAAGCCGGTTAGCGCGCGGCGCCAACTAGTGAACCTCGGGGACCGAGTCTTTTACATAATCGCCAAATCGCTTGCGCTGCTCGTTATTGTGCTCGCGTTGCTGCTAGTTGCCGATCTATTCCGTGGCGCCTCCGAAGCCATCCGCCAGTTCGGGCTCAAGTTTCTCGTGGGCACCACCTGGGACCCTGTCACTCGCCAGTTCAGCACTTTGCCCACAGTGATCGGTACCCTGGTGAAAGGATTCATCGCCCTTTTGCTGGCCGTGCCGGTCAGCATCGGCTCGGCGATTTTCATTACCTTCTACACACCGCGTTGGCTTCGGCCGGTGATTAGCTACCCGATCGAATTGTTAGCGGGAATACCAAGCATCATTTTCGGCATGTGGGGATTGTTCGCGATGGTGCCGGTGGTGAGAGTGATCCAAATCTGGCTAAAGGCTCACTTCGGCTGGTTTTTTCTCTTCGACGGACCGGCGGTCTATGGCGTTGGCGTGCTTTCGGGTAGCATCATTTTGTTTATCATGATTACGCCGATTATTACGGCGATCTCCAAGGAAATTCTTCTGACGGTGCCTCGTGAGCAGATCGAGGGCATGCTCGCCTTGGGCTCGACCAAGTGGGAGGCGATCTGGAAAGTGGCTTTACCCTATGCGCGCATCGGGCTTTTTGGCGCGGTGGTTCTCGGCCTCGGGCGTGCCATCGGCGAAACCATGGCCGTAACGATGGTCGGCGGCAACTCCTTTGACTTGATCCATTCGCTGTTTGATCCGGTGCACAGCATGGCGAGTCAAATCGCCAGCGAATTCAGTGAAGCGACGTACAGCCTTTACGTCTCTTCTCTCATTTATGTCGGGTTGGTCCTGTTCGGTATTACGATATTAATCAGTCTGCTGGCGCAGTTTCTCATCTGGAAAACTTCGAAGGGCAAATTGGCGCTGTTGGACTGACAGGGGGCATGGTTTTGATTTCTCACTACCGCTATCGCAAGTTGGTTGAATGGGCCAATTGGGCCGGCATGCTACTTTGTATCACGGTGTCGGTTTTTTTTCTGGTCGCCATCCTCGGATACGTTTTGGTAAACGGCGCCTCGTATATTGATTGGGAATTTTTGACCGCCATGCCAGTTCCTACGGGGGAAACCGGCGGCGGTATCGCCAACGCATTGGTAGGCAGCTTTCTTGTCGTGATCGTCGCGAGCCTAATGGCGCTCCCCATCGGCATTGGCGCCGCCATTTTCATCAACGAGTTTCCTAGCCAAGGATTTGGGCGGACAGTGCGTTTTCTTGCCGAGGTTTTGACTGGGGTTCCATCGATCGTCGTCGGCCTGTTCGCCTACGCCTTGGTCGTCATTCCATCGGGCGGTTTCTCTGCACTTTCCGGATCCGTCGCGTATGCCTTCATCATGATTCCAATCATTCTCATCAGCGCCCATGAGGCGTTGCGCCTGGTTCCGGACTCGTTGCGTGAGGCTTCGCTCGCGTTGGGCATCCCCAAATGGCGCACGATCATGGGTGTGGTCTTGCCGGTGTCCTCGCGAGCGCTCATCACCGGCGCCGTGCTGGCGATTTCACGCGCCCTGGGCGAGGCGGCGCCGATGCTCTTCACCGCTTTCGGTAATTCCTTCTGGAACGTCAATCCGACCAAGCCGATCGCCACCGTACCGCTCTTGATTTACACCTATGCCACCGGGCCTTATGAAGATTGGCATCGAAAAGCCTGGGCAGCATCCTTCGTCCTGTTGGTTATCGTACTCTTCACGAGCGTTTTGACGAGAGCCTTTCTACGAGGTAAAGCCAATGAATAGCGGAATCCACGTAATGAATGATGTCAAAGACCGCGGTCTTGAAATGACCCTCGACCGAGTCGGCGAGACGGCCAACTCTGACAACGGCATCCGCATGCGCGTGGAGGACCTGTCCGTCTATTACGGCAAAGTTCAGGCGGTCAAGAACGTGACCATGTCGATCCGGACGCAGAAGGTTACCGCGCTCATCGGCCCCTCAGGCTGTGGCAAATCAACCTTTATCCGTTGCTTGAACCGCATGCACGAACTGACTCCGGGAGCGCGGGTGGAAGGCAACGTGTTGCTCGACGAGCAGAACCTCTATGGCAGCGGTGTCGATCCCGTCGATGTGCGCCGGCGCGTTGGCATGGTTTTCCAGAAGCCTAACCCTTTTCCTAACATGTCGGTGCGCGACAATGTGATCGCCGGATTCAAACTGAGCGGCGTTCGCGATCGCAAAACTCTCGACGAAGTTGCCGAAAAGAGCCTGCGCGGCGCGGCGCTCTGGGATGAGGTAAAAGATAATTTACAAAAGTCCGGCGCGAGCCTTTCTGGAGGGCAGCAGCAGCGGCTCTGCATTGCCCGAGCGCTTGCGGTTAATCCCGAGGTCCTGTTGATGGATGAGCCCTGCTCTGCTCTTGATCCGATCGCCACGGCCAAAATCGAAGAGCTCATCCATGAGCTCAAAGACCAGGTCACCATCGTCATCGTTACGCACAATATGCAGCAAGCCGCGCGTGTATCCGATTTCACGGCATTCTTTTACCTCGGCGAGCTGGTCGAGTTCGGCGAGACCGGAAAGCTTTTCACCGCGCCGGAGAAACGGCAGACGGAAGATTATATCACCGGCCGTTTCGGCTGATGGAGGGCGCCATGCCTAACGAGCATACCGATAAAAAGTACGAAGAAGATCTAAAGAAGCTCCGCGAGGAAATCCTCTACATGGGAGGACTGGTCGAGGATCAAATTCAAAAGGCGGTAAAGTCGTTGGTGGACCGCGATTCCGAGCTCGCTAAGATCATCATCGAGCGCGACCATGAGGTGAACCGGCTCGACGTGGACATCGACGATATCTGCATTCGCCTGCTGGCGCTGCACCAACCCGCCGGACGCGACCTCAGGTTTATTACCACCGGGCTGAAGATCACGACCGATCTCGAGCGCATCGGCGACATGGCCGTCAATGTCTGCGAACGAGCGTTGGAGCTCAATGAGGAGGCACAGCTGAAGCCTTACATCGACATTCCGCGCATGGCGCGCATCGCGCAGCGCATGATCCGCGAGAGCCTCGATGCCTTCGTGCGTGAGGACACCGAACTCGCGCTAAAGGTTTGCAAGGATGACGACGAAGTCGATCAGCTCAACGCGCAAATCTTCCGTGAAACCCTCACCTTCATGATCGAAAACGTGCAGACCATCAGCCGCGCGACCAAAATCAGCTCGGTGTCCAAATACCTCGAACGCATCGCCGATCATGCGACCAATATCGCGGAAATGGTAATTTTCATGGTCAAAGGCAAGAGCATTCGCCATTTGAAGGAATTGCCCCCTTCGGTTTGAATCTATGAAGACCGGAAAAAAAATTTTGGTTGTTGAAGATGAGCCGGATATTCGCAAGCTGGTCAACTACAACCTGGCGCAAGAGCACTTTCGGGTGCTGGAAGCCGAAGACGGCGAGCAAGGTCTGAAGATGGTCCAGCGGGAGAAGCCCGACCTGGTGATTCTCGATCTGATGTTGCCGGGTCTCTCCGGCATGGAACTGTGCAAGATTCTGCGCGAGCGGCATGAAACGGAGAAGCTTCCGGTGCTGATGTTGACGGCCAAGGCCGGCGAAGCCGATCGTATCGTCGGTCTCGAGATGGGCGCTGACGACTACCTGGCGAAGCCCTTCAGTCCGCGCGAGCTCGTGGCGCGCGTGCGAGCGGTGCTCCGCCGGGTCGAGAGCGCCAAGCAAGCGGATCATCCGCCGGTCTACAATAAGGGCGGGCTCAAAATCGACTTCACCACCTATGAAGTCTTCGCGCGCGGGCGTAGCGTCAAGCTGACGTTGAAGGAATTTGAGCTTTTGCGCTTCTTGGTTCAGAATCCGAACCGTGTGCTCAGCCGAGATCAACTGTTGGACCGGGTCTGGGGCGGCGAGACCTTCGTGACGCCGCGCACCGTGGATGTGCACATTCGCCGGTTGAGGAAAGCGATCGAAAAGGACGACAGCAAACCCCAATGGATCCTGACGTTGCGCGGAGTCGGCTACAAATTCGATGAAAAGGCTTTGGAACAGTAGTCTTGTCGTAAAAGTCTTTCTCTCTTATTTTGTTGTCGTCGCGCTGCTCTTCCTGAGCTTCTATTTTTCTGCCAACCTGCTCGTGCGGCATTTCTACATCCGTTCCCTGAGCACGCGCATGGAACAAGAAGCGCACCTGCTCGCGCGCATGGTGCCCTTCGATGAAGCGGGAGCGGCCCTCGACAGCCTTTCTCGCCAGCTCTCGGGCGAGCTCGGCGCCCGGATCACGATCATTGCCACCGATGGCCGCGTGCTCGGCGATTCCGCTGAGATCTCCGAGCACATGGAAAACCATGGTACCCGCCCGGAAATTCTCGAGGCGATGCGAACCGGCACGGGAACGTCGATTCGCTATAGCACCACGGTCAAATACAGCATGCTCTACCGCGCTTTCCATCAGACCGGATCCAATCGAGATCGCTTTGTTCGGCTGGCTGTGCCGTTGACCGACATCGACAACGTAATTCGGGCGGTTCGTCAGTCTTTGGTTGCCGGCCTCGCGGTAGCCTCGGCGATGGGGCTTCTGCTGGCGTGGGTGTTTTCCCGCGACCTGAGCCGGCGTTTTCGAAGGCTGTTGCAGTTTTCCGGGCAGGTCGCCGCCGGCTCATTCCCGCAGAACTTTTTTCCCAACGCAGGCAGCGACGAGATTGCCTTACTCGAACGTCATCTGAACGAGATGAGCCTCCATCTGCGCGCCAACTTGTCGCAAATCATCGAGGAAAAGGAAAAATCAGATTCCATCCTGCGCTGCATGATTGAAGGCGTCCTGGTGCTGGATCCCAAAGGGCGTGTTTTGGTGATGAACCAGCAGGCGCGCGCCATGTTCCATGTTCCTGCCGACCTGGACGTTCATCGCGCATCCGTTCTGGAAATCACGCGCCATCCGGAGGTCCATAGAATTCTCGAAGAGATATTTACCTTTGATTTCTCGACGCAGACCTATTCGAAGGAAGTCGAGCTCGACGACGAGCGCTGGTTTCGCGTCAACGCGGTACGTCTGCGGGATATTCGGGAGAATTTCCAGGGGTCGATTCTGGTTTTCCATGATGTCACGGATATCAAACGCTTCGAATCCATGCGTTCGGACTTCGTCGCCAATGTCTCTCATGAGCTGCGCACGCCGCTCACCGCGATTCGCGGCTATGTCGAGACTCTCATGCACACGCCGCCGGCGGATCCCAAGGAAAGCCGGCAATTTCTCGCCATCATCGATCGCCATTCCGAAAGGCTGAGCCGTTTGACGCAAGATCTGCTGACGCTTTCCGACTTGGAATCGGGCAAGATCCAATTATCGCTACAGCCGCTCGATGCGAGCCAGCTCATTCAGCGCGTCCTCGAAGTCTTCTGGGATCAAGCGGCCCGCAAGCAAGTCAAGCTCACTCAGAAAATCGAGCCGCAGTTGCCGAACCTTCTCGGCGACTTCGATCGTTTACAGCAGTTGTTCATCAACCTTGTCGATAATGCGCTCAAATACACGCCGAGCGGCGGTGAAATTACCCTCGAGGCGCGCTCGCTTCCGCCGCGGAACGGCGGCACCGCACAAATCGAGCTCGCCGTCATTGACACCGGCGTCGGAATTGCGGAAAAAGACCTGCCCCGTCTCACCGAGCGCTTTTACCGAGTCGACAAGGCGCGCTCGCGAGACCTCGGCGGCACCGGTTTGGGCTTGGCGATCGTCAAGCACATCGTCCAAGCTCACAAAGGCGATCTCACCATTGAAAGCGTGTTAAAACGCGGCACGACAGTACGGGTCCGCTTGGCGGCCACGCTCGCTGCACGAAATCAGCCCGACACAGTCGTGTCTCTCTGAACCGCTCCTTCTGTTCGACCGTTCTCCCACTGGCGCGTTTTGGTTGAAGCCGTTTTGGACGCATGCTAAGTTTCTTCGCGTCCGTCAGCTTTGAATCAAAATAATCAAAACAAATTCCATTACTTGAGCAGGTTTTTGGAGTGACCATGCCGAAATTTCAGTTTCTGCCGGCCGAGACCAAGTTCTATGAATGGTTTGAAAAAGCCACCGGTAATTTGCTCGAGGCGGCAGAAGCTCTGCAAGATCTTCTGGATAATTATGTGCAGGTCGAAAGCAAAGTCGCGCGCATCACCGAATTGGAGCATCGCGGCGACTTCATCGTCCATGAGGTGATGCACCTGCTCATCAATACTCTGATCATTCCGCTCGACGGCGAAGATATCGAACGGCTGATCTCAGCCCTGGATGACTCGTTGGATAAGATCGAGGCCACCGCCGTGCGTATGTTGATATTTCGCATCGACGCGCCGACGGAAAAAGCCCGCCAACTCGGCCACCTCATCCGTAGCGGCGCGAGCGAGTTGCATAT
>Ga0207701_10002473_pt1 | contig 19134 bp, 17 predicted proteins | sample KBSSwiSSwithPhiX_FD_184294 | JGI IMG/M metagenome (GOLD analysis project Ga0207701, IMG submission 184294) | Switchgrass rhizosphere bulk soil microbial communities from Kellogg Biological Station, Michigan, USA, with PhiX - S5 (SPAdes) (version 2) | ecosystem: Environmental > Terrestrial >... | reverse complement strand
TCTGACTTCAACAACAATCTGTTCGTTTCCGGCTCCAGTTTTACAGTGACGCTCAGCTTTAGTGATGGCACCACGGCCACCACCAGTGCAACGGTTCCCTAGCATGCTATGCTCCGACAGACTAGCGAAAATCCGCACCCCGCAAGGTGAGGAGGCCAAATTGAATGAGTCTGAGACTAGGCAACTCTAGATCGCCGAGGTTTCCGAGATTGGCATATTGCTACGATCTCGTGCTGCGATGACAAATCGATTCTTTTTCGCAGATTGCGATCATCGAACTTCCGAATGGAAGGCATATATAACGGAATAATTTTTGCTCAGCAAGCGAAACATACAGAAGCACTTCATTAATCCAACCTGGTGGAACCCCTGGGACCAGTGATTGAGCCCCAAAGAAACTTTCCTTCCAATGCAGGAGTAGTTTGAGCGGAAATATCCAATGGAAAAAGTATCGACTCGTTAAAACTTTCATACCAACCTGCGACGCCATGTCGCTAAGTGTTTTTTTTGTATATCTTTTGAAATGTTGGTTTAGATCATCATGACTGGTCCAAAGCGACGGAAATGCTGGAACAGTTAAAATGAGTGTTCCACCACGATCGAGCAACCGTAAAGCACAAATCAGAAAATTTCCTGCATCTCGAACGTGCTCCACAACATCAAGCATAAGAATCAGCGAGTATCGCTTTCCTGGTTGGAACGTACTGTCAAATGGGGATGCATAAATTCTATGTCGCCAGGGCCCATCATCGCTCAGTAGTGATTGGTCGGGTTCAATACCCTCCACATCTCCGAATCTCGATAAATGCTCAAAGAAGAGCCCGTCACCGCATCCGACATCGAGAATTTTCGCCGTACTTCTACGACGCTGAATTTCCTCGATGGCAGCCAATATAAAATACTCCCGTGCACGCCACCACCAATGATCTTTGTAAAGGTTATGATAATTTGCGGCGAACTGCCTATCCATCTATTAACGACCCACAATACGATCAATGATGTAATGGGGTCGCCCTTTTGTCTCTTCGTATACCCGTCCGAGATACTCTCCTATTATTCCTAAAAAAAGCAATTGCACACCTGACACAAAAATGATGGTGACGATCAACGCTGTAAATCCTTCAGGTGACTGGTTCAGAAACATCTTAACGTAAAGCGAATACGCTGCAAACAGCGACGCCATGAACGTCGTTGCTAACCCAAGAATCGTAGCCATTCTCAAAGGTACTATCGAGAACGCAAAAATACCATCAAGTGCAAGACTAAATAACTTATACAATGTGTATTTGGACTCACCGGAAAACCGCTCCGAACGCTCTACGCTTATGCCTATTTGACGGAATCCAACCCAAGCACGGAGGCCTCGAAGGTATCGCTGATGCTCCGGACAATGTCGCAATTCGTCAACGACACGACGAGAAAGAAGTGCAAAGTCTCCTGCATCCAATGGTAATTTTACACTAGAAAACAACAACAGCAGCCGATAAAATAAGAAATAACATAACCGTAGCGGCCATCCTTCCTTACGAACGACTCGCTGTGCATAGACAACATCAAATCCTTGTTCGTATTTCCTTAGAAACTCTGAAATTACCTCCGGAGAATCTTGGAGATCGCCATCCATCACAATAACAAGGTCTCCTGTAACATGGTCTAGTGCCGCGCTTAGAGCAGATTGGTGGCCGAAGTTTCGTGAGAGCGAAATAGCCACGACGTTGGATTCTTGAGCAGCAGCCGCGGCAATTAATTCAAACGTACGATCCGAACTTCCGTCATCCACCAAGACCAATTCGTGAGGACCACCTGGCAACTGTGCCAGCACTGCACGAACCCGACGAAGCAGTTCCGCAATTCCCTGTTCCTCATTATAAAGCGGGACAGCAATGGAAATCCGCCGAAACTGTGTCGTCATTTAGCTTTGCCCTTGAAGTACACCATGTTCCACAGAGAGATGCCGAACGCTGTTAGTGAATATGGTTCAAATATCATCCTCTCAAAACTCTGATCAAAGAGACTTTGCCATCGTTCTAGGGGTCTAGCATAATCGCCTCGGTCGCACCGAGCTAAGAAACGAGCGACGCTTGGTTTTTCCGGTAACACCAAGTCCAACACGTGAATATAACCGTCTGCGGTCAGCAGGTTCTTGAGCTTGGATAGAATTTTCACAGTATTGTCGTCATCGATATGATGAAGAAAGCTATTAACCAAAATACAATCAAAATGACTTCCTAGCGGGGGGACATACGAACACACATCGACAGCGATAAACGTTCTACCGTAATGCCGCCGTGCGTATTCTATATAGCTCTTGTTGACGTCCAAACCGACGTAATCCGCATGATGAAAATGGGAAGTGTTCGTGCCGGGGCCACAACCAACATCCAAGACTGATCGGACATTTTCAAGATCATTATGATTTCGCAACGGTAATATCTTTTGCTCGCAAAAGGGCGCTTGCCAAAGACGATACGCAGACACATTTTCCATCAATGACGAGGAAATCCTCACTCTTTCCACCTTACTGTAAAATGACCCAGGTCCAAAAATTCTGGAAAATGTTCCTCAAGCAACGCCGACACACTTGATTCTAAAGTACGCGAAAATTGAGGCGTATGGTTGATGACCACGACATTAATTTTTCTTTCCTTCAACAAAGCAGAGATTTCCTGTGAATCGCTTTCTTTGTTGCTGAAAAAATCAAAGAACTTCCGAGTCGGATTACGCATCCCAGCCAAAAAATAGATTTCCGGACAATCAGGTGCCGCATAAATGTAAGTGGACGTCGAATGTTTCTGAATTACGCTCACCAATTGAGCGTAAAGGCTACTTTCGTAATCTGTTAGCCGAAGCTGACCTCTCGGAATATCCAATATTTTATTGGCTCTGTAGCCACTATTACCAACCCCAGCCGCAATATATCCCGTGTTCGCCCACGCGACTCCAAAAATGAGATAAAATAGCAAAATAACGGCATGCCAGAACTTAGCTCTGTTCGACTGATCAGCAGCTACGGCAAGTAATGTGAGACAAACGAAAGGCGCCGTATAACAAAAGTAAATCGGACTGGCAAATGGAAATTGCACTAGGCTAATGAAAGCCGTCATACTCGCAAAAAGAAACGTTATTTGCCGTTGCTTCACCTCGAAAGATGATTGCGAAACGGAGCGAATGAGACTGGCACAACCGGCGATCACAGCGACAACCCCGAGGAAGATGACCGATTGCCATACTATGGAATAAATAACCAAAACGTCTGATAGATACAGGATAACACCGAGCAGGCTAACCAAAATAAAACCAAACAAGTGGTCTGGCTTACTAGGGGATCGGTAAGGCGGGAAAAAGAACATGCCTGCGTACGGAAGACTGGCAATAGCCGTGACTACAGGTAGAAAATCTCTCGAAGCAGATTCAAATCTTTTGTGAGGCAGAACAAATACTCCTCCATATAAATCTGCAATAGAGTGGTTTGAAATATAAATTGCGACAAAAAACACAATGGGAATCGCAACTCCAACTAAGAATGGGAATAACGAAGTACACAGGCTTCTTAGGCGAATAACGATCGCGCCGTCTCTTCCTTGCCACTCGTCATATAAAATGACTCCACAAATAGCCACGGGTGGAATTAAAAAGTGAAACACTTCCATTAAACTTGGCCGCCCGCGCAAGAGCATTACTAAACCAGCAGAAAGTAGACAGACGCCAACGATTTTTGTAACCAGAACAACTCTTGACGAATAACGTTGATCTACTTGTGGCCGGTTGTTCAAGATTTGTTCCTGGAACGTCAGAAAAAGAATGGCGGCGGCGATATAATAGACTCCGGTAATCTTAGCAAGGACCGAAAGCCCACCAAACAGACCTGCCGCGAACAACCATCTTACGTACCGTGTTTCGACGTGCCACACCAAGGCAAGAGTGCCAAAAGTCGCGAAGAACAAATTGTACCACGAGGGAACACTAGCGAAATAATTAGGAAGACTCCAAACCACTCCTAACAACGTGACGGCTGTAGCGGAAATAGGGGGTGTCACTCGCGTAGCGAGTGCGTATAGCGCCGGGACGAAGCCAAGAAAACAAACTAACAGTATAATCCGGAGAGAAATTAAGTTTATTCCAAATGCTTTGAAGGCTGCGGCGTGCAAATAAGTGAGTCCGCCAGTGTAGATTTCGTCGAAATCTCGGTGCGGTATTTCTCCGGCTAAAACCCTTTCTGCACTTTGCGCGATAACACCCTCGTCGTGAGGAACCCACCCACGATTATAAAAGTTTAAGGCATATAGAGCACTCAAACTCCAGACAATTAGCAAAAACTTCCTTTTAGAGCCTCTGCCGAGGCGCCATGTTTCAGTTTGCATGATCGAACAAAATTTGATTTGCAATACTACTTAACACTTTCGTCCCGCAATCTTATCTCAATATAGAATAATATCTTCCTCCATGAACGGTCAGTATTCCTTTCACCTAAGAGCACGATGATTTGATAGGAGTCGTTACAAGAGTATGTTAGCCTTTGACAAAGTATAATACTGAATGGCTTACTGCTGTCCGGGTTCTATTTGATTCCGACGAAATACCTCGACAGTTAAGATTATATAAAAACACAATACGGGGGCAGCCGCCCAGCCCAATGCACTGGAGGCGATCAAATAACGCGGAACGACAGGAACGAGAAACATTACTACGACAAAGAAAAACAGATGTGACACAGCCTTAACGAGTACCGTACCTTCGGAAACATAACGGAACAACAGAGTCAGTGAAATTGTGATAACGAACAAATCGTGAGGGTAAAGGTGATAGCTTATCAGAACGGTCGTAAGTAGGGTCAGGGAAAACTTAAGATCGAAGATTGGATCAGACGCGTCAAAGCTACCGCGCCAGAAATGGACGCATAGCAGATATGCCACGACAGAAATTACAACGGTTAGGGCAAACGACAGAGATTCCATCTCTCCGTTATACAATAGGTCGTATAGTAAACCTCTGATGTTGGGCATATTAGCGGGGTAGATGACATACGAATAATTGTGCATCGAACGCAAAATCGACAAGAAGTCAAATATTCCCTCCAATCCAACCATCCAAATCGAAATTACAAATAGCACCGTCCCGGTAATGGTGAAGACGAATAAACTGTGCCAACGTCTAGCCATTAGTAGACAGCCGGCAAGCGGTAGAACTAGCTGCGGTTTGTAAAGACCGAGCGCTAAGAACAAACCGGCCAAACCGTCCCGTTTTCGTTTCAATGAAACAAAGACAGCTAACAAGAGCGCCGTCGATAGGATCGAATCCTGACCTAACCGAAAAGTTTCCATGGTTGGAAACCAAGCGAGGACCGAGGCCACGATGAACAAGCTGTGGGATGAATGAACATAGTGCACAAGCCATTGCAGCATAAAGGCCACCAGCACTAAATTCATGCCCGACCAGATAGTGTGAGCGACGGGGTAAGATACATGGGCCAACGGCACAAAAAGAAACAACTCATAAGGAGCATGATTAAAGGGCAAGGGCCACTCTAGCTGAGGCACATCAAATTTTGATTGATAGCTGTTTTGCGTCTCAATCTTGAACAGTTCCTTCGACTTGCCATCGTTTATGATCTGCGCGCCAGTGTAGAATATGATGAAATCACCGTACCCAGCGGCAATTTTCCACCGGCTTTCCCACAGAATCGCCAGGTGGAAGATTAACGAGCCCGCAACAAGCGCTGCTAAAATTAGTCTGTACGACTTTCCAACTGCGCTATTTGACATGCCAGTTGACGGCGAGAGCTGAATCCAAGAAGAAAATTGTAACTGTTAAACCCCGCAGAATGGCCAGTGACGTGTCCATGCTAAACCGGCTTCCGAATCGTGGATGCGAATGAATTCTACCGCCGCGCGTTTTGCTCCCTGTTGCCAGTCCGTACGTGATGCAGCTTTGCTCACCGATTTTTATCCAGCAGCGAAAAGTTAAACAAATCAGTATTTTACTCGAACTCTAGAATTACCACCAGCACTATTTTGGCTGTTTGTCAGAGCAAGGGTTGCAACAGTGAGCTCGTTGACCATCGATCATGCCGTATGGTCCGCGCATTCGCTTGGTAATACTGGGAGGCGCACGCGAGCTAGTTCCTCGAAAGCTGAGGGTATCTCAAGAACGTGCTCCAATGCGGCGACGGAGCCACTGACCAGCCAACGGCCCTAACACCGGTGGTGAAGAAGTACAGAGGTGAAGCCGAGGACGGCTAGAGAGATCCTCGGCGCACTTAGAAGTCTCAATTAGCGGGTCGATTTATGAACGCGAATAATAAGAGGCCCGAAGCCGAGGGAAATCGATGCGTTCTGGCAATTCAAGCATTCGTCACACCTGCTCGGAAACCACAGCATCGCCTCGTGCTGTCAATGGAATTAATTGCGTCACTATCAGGAACCCAATACTTTTCATAATTAGGAACTAACCGTCGATAATGCAGCTTGGTCGGTCCGAATTGAGCGGCGCCACCACGAACCAGTCGATTAGGCATGACGCTTGCCTTCTCTTTAGCGTCATCAGAGCAAGCATTCCGTTCAGGTCTGAGCAGCGTTTAGAGTCAAAGCAGAAATCTTTTTCACGTCAGACACGTTACAAGTTCAGATTATCCCGACGCTGATTTGAGTGTACTCGCGCGGGTGGCGGATTCGATGATCGCTGTTTGCAGGAGCAATTCCAGCGATGGTTCTGGTACGGCGACGGCAAGAATTTGATAGGAAAACAGAGTAGGAAAGATCCGTAAACATATCCTATTTAGGCTAAGTAAAAAGCGGCTTAACCGGTTGTCTCCCAATGCGACGGGATAGGGCGCCGGGATTCCGTGTGATTTCGTAACCTGAAAGCCGCGTTGTTCCAGCAGATGACGCAGCGATGAAAACGTAAACAAACGGGTATGCGTCATGTCGAGGATGCCCCGTTTGCCGTAATTGAACTGCCCAAGCAATAGCATCAATCGAATGATTACAAACCCAACGTTCGGCGTGCTGATGATCAATTGGGTTTTGGTGCAGTGCCTCATTGCGTCGCGGAGACGATCGAAGAAAATCTCCGGCACGTTCAGATGTTCGATAATATCGAGAAGCAACACATAGTCGTAGGCCGGGATATCCACATCGGGTATGCTGGTGTTGAGATCGTGCTGGATGAATCGGCTCAATTTGACCTTCGCTGCCAACGGGAATTTATCCACCCCGGTCACCTCGCAACCACGCTCGTGCTCCAGCAATGCGCTCATGAATCCGCCAGCACAGCCGAGTTGGAGTACCTTGGATCCAGCGGCCACCATGTTCAGAGTCGCGGTGTGCGGGCTGTCATATCCAAGCTTGAGCTCATGCTCGAAGTGTTCTTTTTGCCTGGCTGGTCCGCAGTCGAACTTACTGTCATACAAGATGCTCCATTCCTGAATGCGCGACTTCACCGTCGTTATGATGACGTTCCAGGCATATCGCATTCCGTTCACGTGGCAAATTTCGTCGCCGTAATACGTCGGTATCGGTAATTCGCGCACTCGCATTCCCGCGATCACCAACTGGATGATGATTTCGGTATCGAAATGAAAATCGTTGGTGTTCCGATCGAACGGAATCTTTTTGAGCGCGGCCGTCGAGTAAACCCGGTAGCCGGAATGAAACTCGCTAAAGGCAGTGCGTAACAGGCGATTTTGACACCAGGTCAATATTTTGTTGCCAACGAATTTATAACGAGGCATGCCGCCCTTTAGCGCGACGCCTCGGGTGAGCATGCGCGAGCCGAACACCGCGTCCGCAGCACCCTCAGCCAGCGGTTTCAATAATTCCGGCAGCACCTCCGGCGCGTATTGTCCATCGCCATGAAGCAACGCAACGAAATCGAAATTATTTTTAAGCGCGTAATGATATCCGATCTTTTGATTGCCGCCATAACCCTGGTTGATCGGATTGAAAAGCACTCGCAGTGGAAACGACAATGACCGCGCGGTTTTGATTTCCTGTCCAATCTCGAACGTGCGATCGGCCGAAGCATCGTCGATAGCGAGGATCTCCACTTCGTAGTCGTCCGCCAGACTAGGCGGTATGCGGGAAAGGACGGTTTCAAGCGTGCGTTCGGCGTTGTACGCCACCACAAACACGAGCAGCCGAGACTTCTTCTGCTCCGTCATAGAGGTGCTCCGCGAGAGATAACTAGCCGAGACTTACAGGTTCGATAATCACTTCCGAAAGGTTTGTGGAGCATGCTGCCACAAATAACAATTAAAGCCCCAGAACATCTCCCATATTGTAAAGTCCTGGCTTTTTCTTTGCCAGCCATTTTGCAGCGCGCAGCGCGCCTTTCGCGAAGCTATCACGGCTATGCGCGCGATGGATCAGTTCGATGCGCTCGCCGATGCCGCCGAAGATCACGGTATGTTCACCGACGATGTCGCCGGCGCGGACCGAGAGCAGCGCGATTTCTTTTTTGCCGCGCTCGCCGATTATCCCTTTACGACCGCTGATCATGACTTTACCGAGATCGCGGCCCAGGGCGTTTGCCGCAGATTGGCCGAGCGCCAAAGCGGTGCCGCTAGGCGCGTCTTTTTTGAACCGATGATGTGCCTCGATTATTTCAATATCGTAATCATTGCCCAGCCTCTTTGCAGCGTCCGCCACCAATGCCATCAGGACGTTCACTCCCAAACTGGTGTTAGCAGATAAAACCGTCGGCGTGCGCCGTGCCCGCTGCTTGATTTCCGCTTGCTGGTTCACGTTGAAACCGGTTGTCGCGATCACTATTGGCGTGTGGCTTTCGGCCGCGTATTTTAAGAACCCCAAGGAGGCTTCGGGAAGCGTGAAATCGATAATGACACTATTTCGCTTCAGCGCGGCTGGCAGGTTGCTCGTGATCGGAATTCCCAGCTCGCCCGCGCCAGCCACTGCGCCGGCGTCTTTGTCGATTCGCGCGCTGCCTGGCTTGTCGACGGCTGCGACCAGTTCCAGATCGGGCGCTTGCTGAATCGCTCGCACGACGGCGCCACCCATCCGGCCGCCGACGCCGCAGACGATGATACCGAGCACCATTTAGTTTTGCAGCAAACCGAAATCGCGCATCGCCATAGTGAGTTTTTTGAGGTTTCCTTCGGCCATGGCCGTGAGCGGCAGCCGCAGCTCGGGAGCACATTTTCCCATCAGGGAGAGCGCGGTTTTTACTGGGATTGGATTGGTTTCGATGAATAAGCTTCGAATCAGGGGAACGAGCTTGAATTGAGTCTCGCGGCCCTTACCCCAATCACCCTTCAAGCAAGCTTGAGTCAGTTGTGCGGTTTCCTTCGGAGCCACATTCGCAACCGTCGAGATCACCCCTTTGCCGCCCAGAGCCATAAGAGAAAAAATGAGCGAATCTTCGCCGGAATAGACTGCAAATCGATCGCCGCACAACCGAATCACATCAATCGCTTGATCAACCGAGCCGGTGGCCTCTTTGACACCGGCGATGTTCTCGATTTCCGCCAACCGAGCTAAAGTCTCCGGCTCGATCTTGGACCCGGTGCGTCCTGGAATATTGTAAATTATGATCGGAATCCCGACCTCGGAGGCGACTCTTTTGTAATGCTGATAGATGCCTTCCTGTGTCGGTCTGTTGTAATAGGGAGAAATCATCAGCGCGCCGTCTGCGCCGGACTTTTCCGCCTCGCGAGTGAGGCGAACCGCTTCGTCGGTGGAGTTCGATCCGGTCCCGGCGATCACTGGAATTCGATTGTTTACAGTGTTTATGACAGCGCGAATGACCTCATCATGCTCCTGGTGACTTAGGGTCGCCGATTCGCCGGTGGTGCCGCACGGGACAATTCCATGCGTCCCGTTCTGCAGGTGAAAGTCGACCAAACCTTCGAGACTTTGCCAATCGACCGCACCGTTTTTGAACGGTGTTACCAGTGCAACGATCGAGCCGGTAAACATTGCGGTTCTCCTACTCAATCTCGATCACGCCGTGAAACACTTCTGCGGCGGCGCCAGTCATGTAAACCCGATTATTATCGCGCCATTCAATCAGGAGATCGCCGCCCTTCAGATGGATCGTAATTTCCCGATCGGTTCTCCCAGTCATCGTCCCTGCAACTCCCACAGCACTCGCGCCCGTGCCACACGCCCAAGTTTCGCCCGCGCCCCGCTCCCAGACTCTCATTTTCACTTCGCCCCGGTTGAGAACTTTGATGAACTCGGTATTCACGCGCTTGGGAAAGAAAGAATGATGCTCAAATTTCGGCCCGAACTTTTCAAGATCCAGAGAATCGATATCATCGAGGTACACAACACAATGTGGATTCCCCATCGAGACGCAAGTCACTTCATATCTGTTACCATCCACCATCAGAGGCCAGTTTTTAATTTCACCCTCGGCATTAACGGGTATTTTTCTGCCTTCGAGAATCGGCTCGCCCATATCGACTTCGACGAGCTCGCCGACGATCCGCGGTCGAATGATCCCGGCTAGCGTTTCGACTTCGAGCTCGCGCTTTTGTGTGATGCCGTGATCGTAGACGTATTTGGCAAAGCACCGGATGCCATTCCCGCACATCTCCACCTGGCTGCCGTCGGCGTTGTAAATTTCCATCTTGAAATCGGCGATCTTCGACAGCTGAATCGTCAGCAATTGATCGGCGCCAATCCCGAAACGCCGATCACAGACCCTTTTTGCGATCGCGTCCAAATGATCGATATTTCTTTTCAGACACTCGACAAAGACAAAGTCATTGCCTGCGCCGTGCATTTTGGTGAATTCCAGTTTCATTTACATCCAGCCGTCCGTTTGAGTCAGAGCCGTGGCCCTTTGCCACGTCGAAGTGCCCTGGCCTATGGCTTGCCCCCTTTGCAAAGGGGGCTTATGGGGGATTTGCTCCTTTGCACTTAGCCTATTGTAACGGTGACGGTATGGTTTCTCCTCGGATCAAGTCTTCAAACGATTCGCGCTCGCGTACAACATAATACTTTTCGCCATCCACCAGCACCTCCGGCGACTTGGGATGAGAATTATAATTGGACGCCATGGTGAATCCGTAGGCGCCAGCGCTCATGACTGCGAGCAAATCACCCCGTTGGGGCCGCGGAATTTCGCGATCCTTGGCGAAAAAATCACCGCTCTCGCAGATCGGCCCCACGACGTCGACGACGATCTTCTGCGCTTGGTTATCTACCACGGGCTGAATCGCCTGGTACGAGCCGTAGAGCGCCGGGCGGATGAGATCGTTCATGCCACTGTCCACGATCACAAATTTTTTGGTATCGGTTTCTTTGATGTACTGGACTTCTGTGAGAAGAATTCCCGCATTGCCGACGATCACGCGGCCGGGCTCCAAAATCAAAGTGACGTCCAATCCTTCCAAACCCTGGATTATCGCCTTGGCGTATTCGTCCGGCAGCGGCGGCGTCTCGTCGTGATAATGGATCCCCAGGCCGCCGCCAAGATCGAGATAACGAATTTGCGCGCCTTCCCTTTTCATCTCGCCGGCGAGGACGCGATCTAAATACTCGCGCACTTTGGCCAAAGCGTCGACAAATGGCGTGATTGAGGTCAGCTGCGACCCGATATGGCAATCAACCCCGACGACTTCGACGTTCTTTAATGAAATCGCCGTCCGGTATGTTTCCAGCGATTTTTTGATGTCGACGCCAAACTTGGCTTTTTTCATGCCGGTAGAAATGTAGGGATGCGTCTGCGGATCCACATCGGGATTCACGCGCAAGCTGATCGGTGCCCGCTTGCCGATACCCAAGGCGATGTCGTTCAGCGCTAATAACTCTTGCTCCGATTCGACATTGAACATCAAGATCCCGGTATTGAGCGCGTATTCGATCTCTTCTTTTTTCTTCCCGACGCCGGAAAAAACGATTTTTTTGGGGTCCGCGCCGACTTTCAAGACGCGAAACAATTCTCCCCCCGATACGATGTCAAACCCGCTTCCCTGTTTGGCAAAGGAACGGAGCAGAGCGAGATTGGAATTGGCTTTGACGGAAAAACAGACGATATGCCGGACTTTGGTAAATGCCTCGTCAAAGACTTTGAAATGGCGCTTCAACGTCGCCAAGCTATAAACGTAAGCTGGCGTGCCGACTTCCCGCGCTATCCGTTTTAGCGACACACCCTCCGCGAACATTTCCCCGTTGCGGTATTCAAAATGGTTCATGGAGTACCCCGTGCGACTTCCACTTCATTGGATGGCGCGCTTAACGAACCGTCGAACAACTGAGACGCAATTCGATAGCGATAAATTGTGTCAGGCCTGACTTCCTGATCGTCGTAACGATACTGTTTTTGCCTGACGAATTTTTCACGATCTTCGACGTTCACCGTAGTAAGCTGTCGGTACGGTACCGGGCAGTCCGGACAACTCTGAGAGACTTCTTTGCGGAAAATGACGAAGCTGGCCAGATCTTTTAATGCCGTGCCGTCGACATATTCAGTCGGCCGGCTCCAGGTCAACGTAACGCCGCTCGGCCCAGAGCGTGCCGCAAGATTCGTGATAACCTTCGGGGTCGCAAGCTCCGGCGCTCGTGGATCGCCTTTTTTGCCGCACCCGAAGCTCGCGCAAAGCATCATCAAGACAATAATCGGTCGTTTCATCTAGCCCTCAGCTCCTTCAGCCGCCGCATGACGTTTTGACGCGCCGTGCCGCCGAGCGCGCGCCGCCGCGCTACCACCGCTTCCGCATTAAGATACCCGTATACGCTCTTGTCGAACTTAGCCGAGAACCGTTTGAATTCATCCAAACTCAAATCATCTATACGTTTATTCTTGGCCAGGCAAAACTGCACGATCCGGCCGGCAATCCCATGGGCGATACGAAACGGCACTCCGCGTTCCGCCAGGTAATCCGCCACGTCCGTGGCGTTCATAAATCCATCTTCGACTGCTCTTTGCATGCGCTCCCGCTGCACCTTCATTCCCGCGACGATTTCGCTCATCATCTTGATGCTGGCCTTCACCGTATCCACGGTATCGAAGAGCGGCAGCTTGTCCTCCTGCAGATCTCGATTATAAGCGAGCGGCAGCCCTTTCATGATCGTCAGCAGTGCGTGCAAATGGCCGAATACCCGTCCGGTTTTACCGCGAATGAGTTCCGGCACATCGGGATTTTTTTTCTGCGGCATCATCGAGCTCCCGGTGCAGTAACCGTCTGGCAATTCAATAAAACCGAATTCCTGACTCGACCACAAAACCAACTCGTCCGCAATTCGGCTCAGGTGCACAAACAATATTGACGCGGCGGCCAAAAACTCCAGGAGAAAGTCGCGATCGCTGACCGCGTCGATACTGTTTTTCGAGATGCGCCGGAAGCCCAAAAGCTTGGCGACATAGTTGCGATCGATCGGGAATGTCGTTCCCGCCAAAGCGCCGGATCCCAAAGGCAGTACATTGATTCGTTCCAAACCGTCGGCAAATCTTTCGCTGTCGCGCTCAAACATTTCCACGTACGCCAACAGGTGATGCGCAAAGAGCACCGGCTGAGCCCGTTGCAAGTGCGTGTAACCGGGCATGATCACGTCCAGATGCTTTTGCGCGGCCTTCGCCAGCTCCTGGCGAAGAGCCGCCAATGCGTCCAGGATTAATTTGACTTCGTCGCGCAAAAACAGCCGCATATCGAGCGCCACTTGATCGTTTCGGCTGCGCGCCGTGTGGAGCTTGCCGCCGGCGCTGCCGATACGCTCGCTCAGGCGCCGCTCGATATTCATGTGAATGTCCTCGTCGGCAGCCGAAAAAGCAAACTTGCCGGTGTCAATCTCCCGTTGAATCGCTTGCAAACCGCGAACGATTTTTCCTGCATCGCTGGAGCTGATTATTCCTTGCTTAGCGAGCATCTTGGCATGCGCGATACTCCCCATAATATCGTGGCGGTAAAGCCGGGCATCAATGGCGATCGAGGCGGTGAAACTTTCCACCGAGTCGACGGTATTGGCCACAAAGCGTCCGCCCCAGAGTTTGGGTTTCTTGGCTTTAACCTCGGCCATGACTACGCTGTTTGGCGGTTTGCAACTTCTGTAAGCGCAACCGCAAGGCATTCAATCGAATGAACCCGTCGGCGTCGGCCTGTCGATAAACCTGGTCCGCTTCGAAGGTGGCGACGTTGGGATCATAAAGCGAAAAATCGGACTTGCGCCCGACGACCATGATGTTCCCCTTGTAGAGCTTCAGTCGAACACAACCGCTGACATTCGCCTGGGATGCATCGATCGCCTTCTGCAATACTTCGCGCTCGGGCGCGAACCAATAGCCGTAATAGATCATTTCGGCAAAACGCGGAATCAAGCTATCCCTGAGGCGAAGCACTTCGCGATCCATGGTGATCGATTCGAGTCCGCGATGCGCCGCGTGCAGAATCGTACCGCCCGGCGTCTCATAGACGCCACGGGACTTCATGCCGACATAACGGTTCTCTACGATGTCGACTCGGCCAATCCCGTGTTTCGCGCCGATGTCGTTCAGGGCTGCCAATAACTTAGCCGCCGACATTTTTCGGCCATTGACCGCAATCGGATCGCCCTTCAAGTACTCGATCTCGATGTACTCGGGCCGGTTCGGCGCCTTTTCGAGTGACCTGCACCAGACGAACATGTCCGCCGGCGGCTCCTTCCATGGATCTTCGAGAATTCCACCTTCATAGCTGATGTGAAACAGATTCCGATCCGTGCTGTAAGGTTTGGCTTTGGTCACGGGCACGGGAATGCGGTGTTTGCGTGCATACTCGATCAATGTCGATCGCGCATTCAGATCCCACAAGCGCCAGGGCGCAATGACCTGAATCTCGGGCTTCAAGGCATAGTAAGTGAGCTCGAACCGAACTTGATCGTTGCCTTTGCCGGTGGCGCCATGCGACACCGCGTCGGCTTTTTCTTTCACGGCCACATCGATTTGCCCCTTTGCAATGAGAGGTCGCGCGATCGAGGTGCCCAGCAAATAGGAGCCTTCATAGATCGCGTTGGCGCGCAGCATAGGGAAAACGTAGTTCTTGACGAATTCCTCGCGCAGGTCGCCGATCACGACTTTGCTGGCGCCGGTTTTGAGCGCCTTCTGTTTGATCGCTTCGAGGTCTTCGCCCTGGCCCAGGTCGGCGCAAAAGGCGATCACTTGACAGCCGTATTGCTCCTTTAACCAGCGGAGAATCACGGAAGTGTCCAATCCGCCGGAATAGGCAAGCACTACTTTTTTGACGTTCATCGAGCGGCTAAATTCTGGAGTTTTTCCTCGGCAGCATTCTGCCGGATGAAATTGCGCTCCGCGCCTTGGAATTCTTTGATGCATTGAGGAGCCAGACCATGACGGCTTTCTGTACATGCAGACGATTCTCCGCCTGGTCAAAGGCAACACACTGCGGGCTCTCCAGGACCTCGTCCGTAATTTCCTCACCGCGATGCGCTGGCAAGCAATGCATCACGATCGCGTCACTTTTCGCCATCCTGACAACCTTGCTATTGACTTGGTAGTCGCGAAAAACGCGCCGGCGGCGCTGGGCTTCCTCTTCCTGGCCCATACTGGTCCAAACATCCGTGTAAATGGCATCGGCTCCGCTGGCCGCTTCCGCGACCGATTGCGTCACATTTACGTCTGCGCCGGCGGCGCGCGCCTTGGCAAAAATTTCGCTGTCCGGCTCGTAGCCTTTCGGACACGCCAGTGTGAACGTAAACGGCACCAGTGCCGCCGCTTCGAGCCAGGAATGAACCATATTGTTGCCGTCGCCAACAAAAGTAATCTTCAATCCATCAAGCTTGCCTTTATGCTCAACCAGTGTCTGACAATCGGCCAGCACCTGACAGGGATGATAAAGATCCGTTAACGCATTAATTACCGGAACCGAAGAGTATGCCGCCATTTCTTCGAGCGTAGCCTGGGTAAACGTGCGCACGGCAATGAGATCGACCCAACGGGCCAAGCTGCGTGCGCAATCCGCCGGCGTTTCGCGGGTTCCTAGCCCGACCTCCGCGCCCCCCATAAAAAAAACATTACCACCCAACTGATTCATAGCGATCTCGAAAGTCGCGCGGGTGCGCAAACTTGGCTTCTCAAAGACTAACGCCAAGGTCTTTCCCGCCAAGAGGTGATGAATGACGCCGCGTCTCTGCTTGCGTTTCAACTCGCGGGCGAGGTCCAAAATAAGAAAAAGATCGTGCCGGCTCAGCCCGGCAAAATTGACTAGGTCACGTTTGCTCATCGCATGAGAGGAGGCCGGCTTACTGGAGGGCCAGAACAGTTTCTAGGATTGCCAAGCCGCGGTCGATTTCACGCTTGGTGATCGTGAGTGGCGGCGCGAACCGCAGAACTTTAGACGCAGTGCAATTGATCAGCAGCCCTTCTTGCATGCAGGCTTCGGCAATTTTGTTGCCTTCGATGGTCAATTCGAGGCCAAGGAGAAGCCCCTTGCCGCGAATCTCTCGGATGAATGGAAACCGCTTTTTTAGCACCTCTAAACCTTTGACGAAATATTTGCCCATCTGCACGCAATTCTTTAGGACGCCGTCTTTGATGAGCGCGTTCATGACTGCCAATCCGGCCGCGCAGGATACTGGATTGCCGCCGAACGTTGACGCATGGCTGCCGGCAACGAAGCTGCCGGCAATCTCTTCCCGCGCCAACATCGCACCCAGCGGCAAACCACCTCCCAAGGCCTTGGCCAAGGTCATGATGTCGGGTTTCACGCCAAAATGTTCGTAGCCGAAAAGCTTCCCGGTCCGTCCCATGCCAGTCTGCACCTCGTCAAAAATAAGTAAAAGGCCGCGTTGATCGCAGATTTCGCGCAAACCAAGCATATAAATCTCGTTGGCGACTATGACTCCGCCCTCGGCTTGAATCGGCTCAACGAGAATGGCGACTGTCTTCTGGCCGTCGATCGCGGCCTCCATAGCATTCAGATCGTTATACGCCACCTGACGAAATCCCACGGGCAGCGGATCATAACCCGCGCGGATCTTTTCCTGACCGGTGGCGGTAAGCGTCGCCAGCGTACGTCCGTGAAACGAATTGTGGGTCGAGAGAATCTCGTACTTGCCACCGCGTTTTTCCAGTCCGTAGCGGCGCGCGAGCTTGATGGCCGCTTCATTGGCTTCGGCTCCGCTGTTGCAGAAAAAAGCCCGATCCGCGAACGAATGGCGGCACAGCTCCCGGGCCAACTCCGCCTGCGGCTGGATGTGATAGAGATTGGAAACGTGCAGCAGTTGTTGGGCTTGCCGCTTGATCGCTTTGACGATCGCCGGGTTGCAGTGCCCAAGACTATTGACCGCGATCCCGGCAAGAAAATCGAGATATTCCTTGCCATCGGCATCCCAAACCTTAGTTCCCCTTCCTTTGACCAGCGCTATGGGCGCCCGCGCATAAGTCCTGGCAACATATTTTTCGGTTAAAGCCGCGACCTCCCGGTTCTTCATCACTTCCGCACCACCTCCGTCCCCACACCCTCCCGCGTAAAGATTTCCAACAGCACGGCGTGTTTCACCCGGCCATCGATAATGTGTGTCTTCTCCACACCGCCCTTGAGCGCATTGATGCAACATTCGACTTTGGGAATCATACCCGCGCCGACGATCCCGTCCTGGATCATCTTGCGCGCCTGATTTTCTTTGAGTGTGCTCAGCAAACTACTTTTCTTATCTTTAACCCCCTCCACGTCTGTCATGAGAATTAGCTTCTCGGCATGAAGCGCCTCGGCAATTTCGCCCGCCACGAGATCGGCATTGATGTTGTACGTCTCTCCATCTCGGCCGACGCCGACCGGCGCGATCACCGGTATAAACTTATTCTGATCCAGGGATTCTATGACCAATGGATTGATCCCGACGATCTCACCGACCATGCCGATGTCGATGATTTCCGGCGCCTCGCCATTGCTCGATTCCACGGTAACGCTCATCTTTTTAGCCAAGATAAGGCCGCCGTCTTTGCCGCTGAGACCTACCGCCATGCCGCCGTGCTGATTGATCATCGTAACAATTTCTTTGTTGACCTTTCCCACCAGCACCATCTCAACGATATCAAGCGTCTCTTTGTCGGTGACGCGCATGCCGCGGACATACCGGCTAGTGATACCCATTTTGTCGAGCGCCGAATCGATTTGCGGACCGCCGCCATGAACCACCACCGGGTTAATTCCGACATACTTCAGCAACACAATGTCCTGCGCGAAGCTCGTTTTGAGCTCCTCGTTTTCCATTGCATGACCGCCGTATTTGATGACGAAGGTCTTGCCGTAGAAGCGCTGAAAGTAAGGCAAGGCCTCCATCAAGACCTCAGCCTTGCCGATGAAGTTTTCCATCACTCCGAGCTTAGCACAAAGCGCACAGCAAAATAAAAAAAAACGTACCGGAATTGCACGGTTGGACGGCTGGAGCCTTGGGCGAAACCTCACCCAGTACTCCGTCACTCCAGGATTCCACCCGCGCTTCTCAGAGGATATAGCGCGACAGATCTTCGTCCTTCAAGATCGGCGCGAGCCGCTCGCGGACGTAGCGCGCATCGATGGCGACTTCCCGGCCATGCATCTCGGGCGCCGTAAAAGAGATCTCGTCCAGCAAGCGCTCGAGAATAGTATGCAACCGGCGCGCGCCGATATTTTCCGTGCGCTCGTTGACGTCGGTCGCGATCAGCGCGATTTCCTGGATCGCGTCTTCGGCGAATCGAAGATGAACGCCTTCGGTTTCCAGCAAGGCTTCATATTGCTTGATCAGCGCATTCTTCGGTTCGGTCAGAATCCGCACGAAATCCGTTTTACTAAGGGAACTGAGCTCGACCCGAATCGGGAAACGCCCCTGAAACTCAGGAATCAGGTCCGAGGGCTTGGCGGTGTGAAAAGCGCCCGAGGCAATGAACAGAATGTGATCAGTTTTCACCATGCCGTATTTCGTGTTGACAGTCGAACCTTCCACGATCGGCAAAAGATCCCGCTGTACGCCTTGGCGCGAAACATCGGGGCCGTGCACGGATTCTCGCCCAGCGATCTTGTCGATCTCGTCCAAGAAGACAATCCCGGATTGCTCCATCCGGCGGATCGCTTCGGCGGTGACTTTGTCCATATCGACCAGCTTGCCGGCTTCCTCCTGCGTGAGGATCTCCAGCGCCTCGGGTATTTTCACCGTCTTTTTTTTGGTCTTTTTGGGCATCAGGTTGGAAAACATCTCT
>Ga0207701_10002472_pt1 | contig 19145 bp, 17 predicted proteins | sample KBSSwiSSwithPhiX_FD_184294 | JGI IMG/M metagenome (GOLD analysis project Ga0207701, IMG submission 184294) | Switchgrass rhizosphere bulk soil microbial communities from Kellogg Biological Station, Michigan, USA, with PhiX - S5 (SPAdes) (version 2) | ecosystem: Environmental > Terrestrial >... | reverse complement strand
AACACCGGTTATTCCACTATTCCAATACTCGGTCATTCCAACCGTTCCTGCATCACCGCCACAGTCTGCATATGTGTTCCGGTGCGTCCCGGCAGATACGCCGATTTGGCGCCCGCCCCACCGGCGACGACGAGCCAAATATCCTCCGGTCGGTCCACGGCGCCAATTTCACGAGCTGCGCCATTTTTTTGAAACCAGCGCGGCCGCCGCTTGGACAACAGTTCGAGATTTTCATCTGAAATCTTTTCATGAGGCAGTCGCGCCATAGCGAACAATTCCTGGCGAATGGCATCTTTCGAGTATCCGCCGGCAGCGAAGATCGCCGCGTGCTCCGGGCAAATTACGAATAGAACCTCCGTCGTGGTCACGCCGCTCGCCAAACCGCCGGTCATCGTCAGCGCGAAGGTCTTGAGCAGTCCTTTGGCCGTCTGGCTCGCCATATCGACGGCGCTATACACGCCGCTGCAACCCGTGACGCTGACTGTGTCCACGCCCTTACCGACGCTGCGTTCGACATGCAGCGGCTCCCACGGACTCGCCTCTTCGTTCTCACCGAAGCAAAAGGTGTACTTGGCCGGCTGCCCGACCGTCGACTTGTCGAATTGCCCGGGGGTCGCCCCGCCGATATTGGCCATAATCAATCGCAGCGCCCTGCCGATGGTCGCATTGGCGCGCCATCCCTGGCCGAGCACATTCGCCCCCGAATTGATTTTCAAGCGGTGCCGGCACGGCCCATTGACGATAATCATCGGTGCGACATTGCCGGTGGTGGTTTGCACCCCGTCGAGATTGAATCCCGGCAGCAGCACGCCTTTTGTCGCGGCGACAACCAGCGGAAAATATTCCGGCAAACAGCCGGCCATCACTGCGTTAGCAGCAAGCTTTTCGATCACCGCCCTGCCGTTTAATGGTGGCATCGCGCCGAGGGAAAAATGCTTATCCAATCCGCTCGCCGCGACCATTATTTCAACCGCCGCCCCCGTCGGCGGCAGAACCGGCAGGCCGTCGCTCCAGCCGCGCTCGATCATCTCGTTGAATAATTCAGCGGGCTCGCTTGAAACCATAATGAATGAATCGGAATCATCGCCGTTCGTCCTGTTTATCGCCATCGCGCCGGCAGCAAATTTACTATTGCGCAGCAACTGCTCCGCAATCGCGTCAACCGTCGACTCCGCCAACGAGCGCAATCGGTCGAGAGCAATCGATCCCACCGGGTGCGGCACCTTCACCAAAGGCAAATCGGCCATGCCGCGATTTTGCGACTCGCTCTGAGCCAGGGAAAAGAACTCGTCGGTGACCACCGTGGCGGTCGGAATCGCCGCGCTTTCGAGTTTGACGGAGTCGTGGACACTCCACGACGTGCACGAGCCTCAATCGGCAAAGGCGTTGATCACGACATCACAACGCGCAATCAGCTCAGGCAAACAGTCCGCCTCGGTCCGGCTCATTTTGCGCAGCACCACGAGCTCGATGTCGCCGTCGCGCCGCTTGAGCAGGTCACCGACAAATTGCAGAAACTTGTCGGCATTGGGCTTGTTGTTGTCGAGCAGACCGACACGCAATCCGTGCAGAGAATCGTGCTTGCGCCGAGCCAGACCGGTTTGCTTGCTCTCGCCGACTCCTACCGGATTGACGATTTCGATCGATGTCTCGCTCATAGAATGCCTCCGATTAGCCGCGCCGAAATTACGCGCCCGTGGGGATTCAGCGAATTTTTAACATGCGCTCGATGGGAATCCGGGCGCGCGCGGCCAATTCCCGAGACACGGTAATCTCATGAACGCCGTCGCGCAAGGATTGATAGACTTTGCGCAAGGTATTCTGCTTCATGAAGGCGCAGACCGCCTCACGGCTCGCCGGTACGATAGTCTTGTCCGGCGCCGCTTTTGAAAGTGGATAAATATTTCCGACCTCCGTCGCCATGATGACGACTTTTTGCGGCGTGTCGCGCACGAATTGCACCATCCCTTGGGTCGAACGAAACTGCATCATCTCCACAGGCGTTTTCTCTTGCGCCATCTGGCGCATGCAAGCACTGGTGCAACCGCACTCGGGATGGACCACCACCGCCGCATCGGGATAGACGCGCCGTTGCTGCTCGACATGATAGGGACGAATCCGATCGTGCACGTGGCAGGCGCCCATCATCAGCCACAGCCGGTCCAGCGGTTGGTTTTGCTGCTCTAATAATTTCGCCGCATAGAATCCTAAATAAACATCCGGCAGAAAAAGGATCGGCTGGCTCGTCTCCGAGTGTCTCAACACGTGGAGAATGACCTGAGCGGCATTGGCCGATGCGCAGCAGTAATCGCTCTCCGCCTTCACGTCTAAATACGTGTTCACGTAACTGATCACGATACCGTCGCGATGCTCCTGCTTCCAGCGGCGGATCTTGTCGACGTTGGCGTGGGCGGCGAGGGAACAGAGCGCGCCGAGATCGGGCGCGAGCACGCGCTGGTGCGGCTTTTTCATAATCGCGAGAATTTGATTCATGAACAGGACGGAAGCTTCGAGCAAGATTTCCGCGTCCGACTCGGCGCCCTTCTGCGCTAAATAGAGCGAATCGCCGACCGCATCAGAGACGTCCTGGATGTCCGACGGCGCATAGTTGTGCGCCAGAATGTAAGCGTTTTTTTCTTTCTTGAGACGGGCGATTTCTGCCAAAAGCCAGCGATGCTCTTCCGTCGGCACATTCTTCGGCTCGGCTTCCGGCGGCAGCGGTGGGATTTCGAGAGGCAAACTAAGATCGATCTGATCAATCAAATCGATCGCCTCGCAGGCGGGGAAAATATCACCAGACATCGGTCCGTCCATGGTAGAAGCCTCGGTTTCTAAGAGCCTAAATCCTGAAGGGAATTTAAACAGGAGTTAGAGGAGAGTTAAAGAGCGCTCAAATCAAATTATTGATAGTTGCACCACAGGTCGGATATCGGCGCAGCAAAATAGCCCGCGAAAGCAAAACGGATTTGGCCTGCGCCCGTACCGCTCAAGTGCATTCAACCAGTGGCTTACGAAGAAACAATCGTTCCTACGTCGTATGGGGACGCGTTCAAAAGTCCGGCGCGCCGTCGCGCAGCGGTTCCCTTTTACGTTTCGGTTGGCCGGGCGCGGCGGCTTGGATCGGCAGCGTGACCGTAAACGTCGAACCCAGTTCAAACTCACTTTCCACGGCGACGGTTCCACCAAGCAGCTCGGTAAACTTTCTGACGATATAAAGTCCCAATCCGACGCCGCCGAACTTCCTCGTCGCCGAGCTGTCCACCTGTTGAAACATATCGAAAACAGTTTCAACCTTTTCTTTCGGAATCCCGATGCCGGTATCGCTGATTTTGAATTCTATCGCGCGCGTCTGCGCCAAGTGGCGCACGGCAACAGTGACTTTTCCTTTCTCGGTGAACTTGATCGCGTTGTTTATCAGATTCTGAATCACTGCCTTCAATTTTTCATCATCCGTCCAAAGGATCGGCAGGTCCGCCGGGTAGTCCCAGCTAACGGTCAAATCTCGGCCGAGCGGAATACCGTAGTTGGATCGTAGTTCGTCCAGGAGCTCCGCGAGATTCACTTCCCAGGAAGCCGCGCGAACGGCGTCGGCCTCGATCCGGGTCACTTGCAACACGCCGTTGATCATGTTGAACAGCTCCATCGACTGATTGCTGATCGTTTCAACGGCCTTTTTTTGCTCCGGAGTAATTTCGCCGAGTACGCCTTGCATCATGATTTCTGTATATCCCTTGATGACGTTCAGCGGCGTTCTCAATTCATGGGAGATGACCCCCAGAAACTCATCTTTTCCCCTGCTCGCGGTTTCGAGCTCAATGGTTTTCTTGTTCACTTGGGAAAAGAGCCGAGCGTTCCCCACCGCCACGCCCAGATGATGGGCGATGGCGTTGATCAGTTGAATGTCGGCTTCAGAAAAATGATAGCGCTCCTTGCCGAGAAAATTCATCACGCCCAATCCCTCTCCCCGGACTCGAAGGGGAATAAGAAATGAGCTGTGAAATCCTGCCTTCAACATATTCTTGTTATGAGCCAGCTTGTTATAGAGCGTGTCGGTGGCCATATCATCGACATACATCGCCTCGCCGGTTTCGATCGTCCGGCCTAAGCGACCCTCTCCAGCTTTATAAACCGCGACCAGCGGCACACCCGGGGGAATGCCGTAGTGCGTGACCAGGTGCAGATCGCCGCTATCTTCATTACAGAGATAGATTCGCGCCGCATCGAAATTAAAAATCGCCAATAGCTTTTCCATTGTCTTTTTCAAAACGACGTTGATGTCCAAGGACTCGCTGGCGATGCCGGCGACCGAATAGAGCGTGGCGAGCTCCTTGGCCTTGGCGGCCGTCTGCTGATACAAGGTGCTGTTCTCCACGGCGATACCAATCTGGTTATTCATAGACTCGAGCAAATTAATTTCGTTGGCCTTGAGCAGGCGAGGCAACGTTCCAGCGCATACCAGCACTCCCCAGGTTCTCAGCTTCGTCTTGATCGGAAACATCGCCAGGAAATGAGCGCCCGCCTGACTCGCGCCGTGATTTCCGCTCATTTCCCAATAGCGCGGATCGAGAGCAATGTCGGCAGAGACAAATGCCTGGCCGGTCTCGGCGACCTGTCCGACGAGAGATTCTCCGCGCCGAAAATAACTGGCTTCACGCCAGAATTCGGGCCGAGCCTCGAAAGCGGCTTTTACGCCTAGCTCAGTCATCTCCGCATTGAAAAGAAACACGCGGGTAAGGTCGAAATGGAACAGCTGCGTGATCTTTTGGATCGTCTGATGGAGCACCACGTCTAGGTCCAACGATTGTGTGGCTGCCACGGTAAGCGTATGCAAAGCCGATATTTCAACCTCGCTGCGCCGAGTCTCCTCGTAGAGTTTTGCGTTTTGGATCGCGATCGCGGACTGACCCGCCAAGGTGCTCAAAAATTCGATCTCGTCGTCGTTGAAGGCGTGTTCCTCTTTCGTGTAAAAGGCGATGAGTCCAAGCAATTGATCCTTAGCGACGAGCGGAATACCGAGGTAGGAGACCAGACCGAAGTGCTTTGCGAACTGGCGTTTATCGTTGCGCGGATCGGTTTGCACGTTGGCCACGGTTAAGGGAATCTTGTTTTCCAAAACAATCTTGGCGAATTCATGAAGCGACCCAGAATTGGCGGCGCGCCATTCGGTTTCGTCGAGGTTTCGACAAGCCACGGCCTCCAGCTTGCCGCTCTCCTTGCTGATCAGCCGAATCGTGGCCACAGCGCCGGGCAGCACGAGATCGACCTTTTCCATGAGAATTTTCAACACGGCGTGCAAATCCAGCGTCGAAGTGATCGCCATGTCGATATCGTGCAGAGCATTGAGACGCTGCAGGTTTCGCTCCAAACGTTTTTCGGCGGCAACGGCTTCGGATCGACGCCCTTGGAGAGACTTTGCCATCTCGTCGAAGGAAGTGGCGAGACGGCCGATTTCGTCGTTTCGGTGCGGCAGTCCCGTGCGCGCGCCGAGATCACCGGTGCGCAAGCGCTCCGTTACAGTGAGCAATCTTCTCAATGGACCGAGAACGAACGCCTCGCCGCCGTACCAGGCAGCCAGGAGCGCCAACAAGCTTACCAGGAACAGAGCCGCCAAATTGCGCCAGAGTAAACCATCGGCGTTGGCCAATGCGACTCCGATCGGAACACCGATATGGAAAAAAATTTGTCCTTCGCGAGAGCCATCCCCGATGCTGGTAAATCCGTAGATGCGCCTTTGGCCGTCGGGGCCGTCTGCCTCAACCACCCCCTCGGAGCGCGCTGAAACGATTTGAGCAAGCTCGCCTTCTGGGACAGGTTTACCCACCAGACGGTCGGCGTCCGGATAGCGCGCGAGGATGGTGCCTCGGCGATCGTAGACGGCGAGCGAAGCATAGCTCGGTAAATTGAGCGCGCCAACGGTCTGTTGGAACCACGCTAAATCCAGCGCGGCAAAAACGACGCCGGTGACGCGTCCCTCGGTAGCACGGATCGGATAGGCCAGGTTTAAGGTCGCCCGGTCGGTCGCGCGGCTGATTTGATACTCGCCGATGGCGAAATTGCGCCGTTGCAGCGCCTGGCGGAAATAGCTTCGGTCAGAAATATTGACGGGCATCTTGGCAGGACGAGCGCCGCAAAACTGCTCACCGTGAACATTCGCGGCGCCTAGGTTGGCATACATCGGATATTCGGCGAGCAGACTGCTAAAAAGATCGCTGCACGTCGAACTGTTATGTGCGCGTACCTCGGGAAGCAGAGATAACGCGACAAGCAGATGTTGAGTGCTGTCGATGAGCCGCTGCTGGCTGGTGGTAACGATTCGCACCAGCTTGAGCGCGTCGCGCCGCGCCTCTTGACTGTCTGTGATGCGTTGTTCACCGGCGCTATAAACGATGACACCGAGGGCCGGAAGCACGGCAAGAAGAACTAACTGGATCAAGCGCGCGCGAAGGCTTGAATGAAAGTGGCTTTGCATGGAAAAGTCAGTTGGTTATAGGGCGGTTCATGCTTCTGAACAAGTCTGCTTCAGTACCTTTTTCGTCAATCGAGTTACCTTTATGGAATTATCGTCACTTGGCCGCGGTTCACGATCAGCTATCGACGCGCCACAAAATTGAATCCAGCCTGCGGATTCAATTCAAGCCCCGTGCCACCGCCTCGTGAAGCGTAACGATTGAATAATGAATGGATTATCGAACAGCGGGAGCTAATGGCCGGTGAATAAATGGCAAAAAGTTGGCATCAACGTGCAATAAACGCCTAGAGTAAGGCTAGAGTGTCACTTCAAAGCCTAGAACGGCGATAAATCACGCCCGTCCGCGATCGCCACCAAGCGAAGAACGGAGTTTACGCTCCCCGTGGCGCCTACAGTGGGGATAACAATCCAAGTTGACAGTGCACTGGACTTTACACTACCCTCCGTTTCGCCGCGCGCCGTGAGAGCAAACATGGTTTGCAGTAACGCCAACGGCGAACACGACGACACCGAAGCACCGATCCATGAAGCACCGCTTGCAAGCGCTCTTTCGAATGATTCTGATTATCGCAGTATTCGGCGTCACGCCGGCCGTTTGGGCGCAAACCCAAAGCAAAACCAAAATCAGAATCGCCACGGCGTCACCGTCGCTGAGCTATCTGCCGATTTACATAGCCGTTAAAAAGGGCTTTTTCGCCAAGCGCGGCTTTGACGTGGAAATGATTCAGATGAACGCGAGCCTGACCGCCCCTGCTTTGCTCAACCGTTCGGTGGACTACACGACTATTCCCAGTACGATCGCTACCGCGACCGCTCGTGGCGCGCCCGCCAAAGTAATTTTTTTCGCGTCGGTGAAGTTGCAGCACATGCTCCTCGCCCGCTCGGATATCGCCACGGTCAACGACTTGGCCGGCAAGAAGATCGCCGCCAGTGGCTTTGGCAATCTCACTTCCTACGAGATTCAGTTTTTGATCGACCGCTACCGTCTTGGTTCCAAGACAACGATCGTCTCGGTCATAAGCTCGACCGATCGGCTGATCGCGATGCATAAAGGAATCGCCGACGCGGCGATCATTTCCGCTCCCCTCGATTTGAAAGGCGAAGAGATGGGTTTGAAGCGGCTGTTGCATATGGGAACGATCTTGCAGATTCCCCAAGCGGGTCTCGCTACCACTGAGGAAAAAATCAAAACGAAACGCAGCGAAGTGCTGGACGTCCTGAGAGCCAGCATCGAAGGGCTCGAATACACACTGTCTGAACGCGAAGAGAATAGCGAGATCATCAGCAAATGGATGGCACTCAACCCCAGCCAGGGCGTAAGAGCCTATGATTCCGTGAAGGACACCTTCTCGCGCAACGGTATTCCCACCGACGAGCAAAGCAAAGCCTACATCGCGATGCTCGCTGCGACTGCAGGCGTAAGCGCGGAGCTGAAACCCGAATCGATTTTCGATTTTTCACTCGCTGCCGCTGCGGCCAAAGATCTGGCGCGAAAAAAATAACGACCTCGTCGAGCCAAGTCTGTCTTTACCTTAAGAATTGCCTCGGGCAATGATAGAATGAGGCACAACAGCGTGTCGCGCCACCAGCCGCGAACAAATCCCGGATCATTGAACTTGACGACGGAGATCGACTTGCCCAAAGCCTTTGGACTAGACTTCGGCACGACCAATAGCGCTCTCGCCCACGCTGCACCGGACGGAACTGTTCGGCTGGCACAGTTCAGCGGCGACGCGACGTTTCGCTCGGTGATTTATTTCGATGAGGACGAAACCTCCACATCGCGTAAGCTCCGTGTGGTCGCCGGACCGGACGCGATCCAGAGTTACCTCAATGCCAAAACACCGGGTCGACTCATCCAATCGACCAAGTCGTATCTCGCTAGTCGCCTCTTTACCCAGACACAAATTTTCGGTGAAACCTACTCGCTCGAAGAGCTGATCGGCATATTCTTGCGCTATCTACGAAAGTCCGCTGAAGCGCAGTTCGGCGATTTAGGAACCACGCTCGTCGCCGGCCGCCCAGTGCATTTCAGCGGCACTCAAGACGACGGCGACGACGAGTTCGCTGTCGCTCGACTGCGCAACGCCTTTGCCAACGCCGGTTTCACCGACGTGCAATTTTTACCCGAGCCTGTGGCCGCAGCTTATAAGTATCAGCGTCAGCTTGACCACGAGGAGTTGGTGCTCATTGCCGATTTTGGCGGCGGCACCAGTGATTTCTCGCTGGTGCAATTGAAACCCGGTGCATTGAGTGCAAGAGAAAGAGCAAACCAAGTCCTCGGCACCGACGGCGTCGGTATTGCCGGTGACGCCTTCGATAGCAAGCTGGTGCGCCGCCTCGTCGCGCCGATGCTCGGCTTGGGGTCAGAATACAAATCTCAGTTTGGGAATATCTTGCCAGTACCGAACTGGCTCTATGAGCACCTGGAACGCTGGCATTACTTATCTTTTTTAAAGACTCGGAAGAACCTGGATCTGCTGCGCCAAATCCTCTTTCAAGCCCTGGAGCCAAAAAAAATTGCCGCCCTGATCGAACTGGTCGACAACGATCTTGGCTATCGACTTTATCAAGCCGTCGAAAAAACCAAATGCCGGCTCTCGGACAGTACAGTCAGCGAATTCCGTTTTCGCGAAGCCGCGATTGCGATCAACGACAGCGTGCGCCGTGAGGAGTTCGAGGGTTGGATCGATCGAGAGCTGCGACAAATCAGCGACTGCGTCGATCGCCTACTTGCGCACTGTCAGGTCACGGCGAAAAACGTCGACGCGGTGTTCATGACCGGCGGCTCATCCTTTGTCCCGGCGATCAGAAGAATTTTTGAGGATAAATTCGGCGCCAAAGTCCCGATACGGGTCGGCCAGGAGTTTACTTCGGTCGCCGAAGGGCTGGCGATCTATGCTTTGGAGTTGCTGGAAGGATAGTCAGGGGCGATAAAATGGTATATTCGTCCTTGCCAGGTCAGATTTACGTTTTTAATACTCTGACGGATCATTCGTCGGTTTCACGGCCTTTTTTGTTTCCTCGCTGACAGCTTTTGCCGCATCACGAGTCCCCTCGCCGATCCCTCTCACAACATCTCGTGTACCGTGACCGATCTCTCTCGTAACGTCCCGAGCACCATGACCGATTTCTTTGGTCACATCACGAGTCGTGTGGCCGATCGTTCGACCGGCTTCTTTAACCGGAGCGCAACCCCCTAGAATGCAGCCGACCAGCATCAAAAAAACAATTTTTAGTGAAGGATTGAACATTATCCCTCCAATGTGTCGCCACCGGATTCGTGGACGTTAGTATACCACGATGAAAATTCTTAATCCCGCTTAACTGTCCGTTTCGGAGTAAACGACCTTCGGCTCTAAGCCGAGGGGTTCTGAATTGGTCGACTAGAAGTCAACTGTTGTTCCTGTCATTCCGGCGTAATCCGGGCTCTTTCATGCCTGATTCGATTCAAAACAACCTGGTTGCCCTAAATTCACAGATCAACTGCAACACTTGTTGTACAAGGCGTTGAACGACGGCAGGATGGGCAGCTTACATTTGGAAGAACGTTGCACGATTGCCCGGCATAGCCAAGCCGGGAAAACAACCAATGTACACCTTCAATACAACTCACCTTCACTCTTGCGCTCCTCACGGGGACGCCAGCGGAGGAGATAGGACTCCGTGCGATTGATCACTTCGTTACAGATGACAACCACCATCGCGAGCACGAGAATCCCGCCGAGCGCGCCTGTAGTCGAAAAGAGCGACGTATTGTAATTGATCAAATATCCCAAACCTTTGCTGGCGGCGATGAACTCCCCAACGACCGCGGCCACGATCGCGTAAGGCAGGCTGATCTTCAGCCCCGTAGTAATCCACGGCACGATCGCCGGCAGCGTGATTTTCATCAAAATTTGCCGTTCCGTCGCGCCCATGATGCGCAGGATATTTTTAAGCTCCTCGTCGACACCTTTCACGCCGGCATAAGTATTGAAGAACGTCAGAAAGAACACCACGCTCACAACCAGAATGACCTTTGAAGTCGGCCCGATACCGAACCAGATGATAAACAACGGCGCCAGAGCGATGCGCGGTATGCCGTTGAACGCGACGACGTAGGGATCGAGAATTTGTGCGAGTGTTTCACGACGACCGAGGGCGAAACCGACACCGATGCCGAAAATAGCCCCGATGAAAAATCCGGTGAAGGTCTCGTAGAGAGTTATCGCCAGGTGGCCAAAGATGGATCCATCGGCAATCACGCCGTAGAGATACACGAAAACGAGTGACGGACTCGATACCCAGAAAGGATCGATCAATCTTCCGGAGCTTAGCTCCCAAAAACTCAGTAGGAGTAAACCAAAGATCAGTCGATAGAGGAACAGGCGCGTGCGGCTGATCATTTCATCAGAAAGTCGTTGGTGACGATTTCGGAAAACACGACGCGCTTTTTTAATATCCCCGCCTGTTCGAGAATATCTTGCGTGATCTGCACGCTGCGTTCACTGGTCCGCCCGTCTTTACTGAGCGCCGGTCGAACAGCCTGGACTCCGGCCAGAAGAAGATCTGGTTGAATCGTGGTCATCGACGGTTTAAGTGCCTCGGCCACCTGTTCCGGCGTGCTTTGCAGCGCCCATTGGTTCGCCTTGGTCAAGGCACGCACCATTCGGCGAATCGTATCTCCATCCTTGGCAACGGTTTCGGGACGCGCAATGAGATTTTCCATAAGGAACTCGGGAATCGACGGGTCTTCACCCTTGGCGTTATTGATCAGCAGAATCGCGAAACCGCGGCTGATTGCGGTATCCGGCACGGGTGGCGCGGTCAAGGCGACATCGACCTTGCGATTTTCCAGGGCGGCAAGCCAGGTCGGCCCCGAACCCACCGGAACAATGTTGACGTCCTGTTGGGGGTTGTAACCCGCTTTGCGAATCACGAACGCCGCGAGGTGCGCTGTCAGCGCGCCGGGATTCGTCACGCCGACGGTCAACCCCTTGAGCGCTTTGATTTTGTCGGCGAGCGGCATGGATTCGGTAACGCCTTTGGATTTTGCTACATCTTTATGCATCGCCCAGTTGATAAACAATTTATTCAAGCCGCTCATCACCATGATCAATTTCTTGCCTTCCTGCTGGGCAAGAACAACGTTATCACCGGTGGTAAAACTGAAGTCGACATCGCCCGCGATCAGCGCGCGAATGTCAGGTCCGCCACCGTTTGTCGACGTGACGTCCACCTCTAATTTTTCATCCGCGAAGAACCCCTTATTCTGTGCCAGAAACACCGGGGTCATCGAGTGTGCGATCACCGGGATCGTGATCTTAACCTTTTTTGGAGCTTGCGCTTGCAACGGCAAAGACGAGCATTCCAGATAGAATAAGGCACTGGCCAAAATAATCATGAATCGTTTCATATCAATTCCCCTTTCGCCGATTCGCTTAAAGTGACTTCGGGACGGAGCTGCTGCCACAATCTTTCATAGGCCGAACGAAACTGTGCGTCTTCGTGAATCTTGAATACATCCCGCGGCCGCGGGATAGCGATCTCCTCGATGGACTTGATCCGGCCGGGCCGCGCGCTCATCAGCACGACGCGGTCCGCCAGCGTGATCGCCTCGATGAGATCATGGGTGATGAATACGATTGTCTTTTTCGACGCGTACCAAAGTTTCAAGAGCTGATCCTGCAAAACGATTCTCGTTTGCGCATCCAGAGGGCCGAAGGGCTCGTCCATCAGGATCAGCTCGGGGTCGTAAATAAGCGTGCGAATGATATTGGCGCGCTGGCGCATGCCACCCGACAACTCATGTGGATAATGGTCTTCGAAGCCGCCCAAGCCGACTTGATCGATCAAGTCTTGCGCTTGGGTGCGCCGCGCGCTCTTCTCAATGGCCCTAATCTCCAACGCGATCTCGACGTTTTCGATCAGGGTGCGCCAAGGCAGCAGGTTATCCTTCTGCGTCACGTAGCCAATTTTTGTAGTGATACCTTCGATGGGCGCGCCGCGAAATACGATGCGTCCCATGCTCGATCGCATCAGGCCGACGATCAAATTGAGCAATGTCGACTTCCCGCAACCGGATGGGCCGACAACGGTGACGAATTCGCCCTCGGCGATCGTCAGATCCACCGAGTCGAGAGCTAAAACTTTTTTGCCTCGAACTTGATACTCCTTGCGAACGTTTTCGATGGAGAGCAGTGCCACTGCGGCTCCTAAGGAGTGATCTGCGCAATCGATGCGCCGATGCCGTCCAACGCAGATTTGCCGTTCGCATCCATGTTGTCCCGGCGCGGCGTATCGTAGTTGGCGATATATGCGGTATCGCCGATGAAGACGATGGCGGCGGGAAATTCCAGCGGGCCGCGGCTGTCGTTCTTTGCGATTTCCTGCACCAGCCCGTCTGGCGTAACGGTGACTAGGGCATTGCGCTCATTCGCCGTCACCCAAAGCTTGCCGTTGCGATCGAAGTCCAGGCCATCGGCGCCTTCGAGCAACGGACTTTGCGCCAATAGAGAAGGCTTCCCGCCTTTGCCGTCGGCGCCGATCGCCACCGTCCAAATCGCACCCCGCGAAGTGTCGGCAACATGGAGCAGGCCCTTGGCGTCAAATGCCAACCCGTTGGCAACGGTCGCCTGCTGTGTCTTGCCGTCGGGAAGCGTGCGCGTGTGCTTTTCGATTTGAACCGCCGGTTGGGCAACACCGCCATTCGGGCCGACTCGGTAGACGATTCCGCTGGCGCCGCCTGAGATGAAAAGATTTCCTTGCCGGTCAAACGCGATTCCGTTGGCGCCAGCTGTCCCTGTCGCAAATGTTTGCGCCACCCCCGGCTTCGCTGGATTTAGATCAGATCCCCTGACACGCACGACTTCGCCGAAGGGGCCCGCGGCTACAAAAAGATCACCTTGTTGATTGAAAGCAATGCCTGCGCCGTCGGCATTGACCTTTTTCCCCGTGATCTCACGCGCTTCGATCCGCCCCACTACGACCGGCTTCGGAGCTTTCGGATCGACGCGAAGAATATTGCCCGTGACCCGATCAGGTAAGTAGAGCCGGCCGTCTTTGTCCGCTGTGATACTTTCCACAATTACGGTGCGGTCGGTGCTGGCGGGATCGAGGTCAACGAGAATAGATACCGTCGGACTTTGCTTTTGTACGGTTGCGCATGCCCCCAGAAAAAGCGTCAGAGCTGCAATCCGCATCAATTGCATATCGCTCTCCTCCTAGAAGCTATCGAACGATTAAGGAGTCATTCCTCTTGATTACAGGACCGGATGCATTATCGCGTTAGGGTCAAAGATTCAAGGCTTGCGCCGCGTTGCCACCGAGGATTTTTTCCCGTTCGCCATCGGCAAGATCGAGCTGCATTACCTTGCTCACCGTATCAAAATCACCCATCCCCATCGGATAGTCCGTGCCGATGACGACCCGATCCGCGCCGACGACTTGAACTAAATACTGCAGCGCCGAAAGCGAATGAACAATGGCATCGAAATAAAGTTTCTTAAGATACTCGGAAGGCTTTTGCGGCAGGATCTTTCTCAAGTCCGGACGCAATCCGTACGAATGATCTAGACGCCAGATGTTGAACGCAACCAATCCGCCGCCATGAGAAAGGCACAGGCGGAGGTTCGGATATTTCTCGAACATGCCTTTCAATATCATGCGCTCGATCATCAGGGTGGTGCGAAAAGTAAATTGCAAAACGTTGCCGAGGACCGGCGCCAGCGGATCGTCGCGATCCAGCCCGCCTTCGAGAGGATGAACAAACAACAGCAATTCCAACTTCTGCGCCGCTTCGAAAAACGGCTCGAAGATCGGATCATCCAAGGGCTTGTCGCCCACGGCGTTGCCGATCTCCAACCCTTTCAAGCCCATGCTCTTCGCCTCTTCGGCGATGGCGATGGAATCAACCACGCTTTGCAGCGGCACGCTGCCGAAACCGACAAAGCGATCCGGATGCTTTTGCACGACCGCTTGAATCGCCGCGTTTTGCTTGCGCGAAAAATGCGCCGCCACAGCCGGCTCCTCCCAGTAAAAAAGCAAAATCGGCGACGGCGAAATCGCCTGCATGTCAATTCGCATCTCGTCCAGGGCCTTGATCCGCGCCCCAGGATCGTACGCCCCGGCAGCAAGGCCGGAACGAAGTCCGATCTGCGACGTGACCGACAGCTTGCCCTTGTCCAGCACAAGCTTGGGCGCGTGCCTCTCGTACTTGCCGGGGTTCTGCAACGCTTCCACGGGAAAGAAATGAGAGTGTAGATCGATGTTCATGGCGTACTGTTGCCTTTGAATGCTCTCTACCGGCCCGTCCTTTCACATACTCTATACACTAAGGCGTGATTTTCACACTAGCGATTTTCACAAGCCCCCGTCGGGGCGTCCACGGCTGCTTGAGGGCACCCCTGAGAGAACCAGACCCGCATGAGGTTCCGCTCATGGCTGTCGAATTGCTGCTTAAACGAGAGGTACAATGCAAATCGGGAATGATCGGAACAAACCTTGCTCGCCCACCATTCGTGCATCCTGAGCGATCGAACCCCTATATCCTGAAAAAATCCGCACTCTGGGTCGAACATTCCAAAACAGTGGTGCGGCCGGAATCTCCACTTCGATAGTAGAACCACGCTATTTCTGTTTCGCCTTGGCCAAAACCTCATCCACGAGTTTCTGCAACGGCTTTATGTCTTCGTATTCGGGTAAGCTCGACAAGAGATATTTGCCGCCTTCTTTCGGCACCTGCTCGTCTTTGTAACGAATCATGTCTTTCGGAATGTCGGTGCGAAATGAATTTCGGCCGGTCAATTTCTGCCAAGCCAATTGGCCGTCGCGGGATAGAAACCAGTTGAGGTAGACTTTGGTCGCGTTTGGATGGGGCGCATTTTTGAACGCTATGATGTGGCCGGAGCCCGAGCTAATTGTATCGCCCTCTTTTTCGCTGAAAATTTGCCTTACCGGCAAGCCCTGACTACGGGCGTTTTCCGTGTTTTCGAATTTTGCCAGAACGTGCATGTAATACTTTCCGGCGCCGAGCCAGTCCATCATTTGATGTTCATTGCCGGCGAAAACCACTTGCGTCTCGGTGAGCAAACGGGCGATAAATTTTGGACCGAGATCAGGGCTGTAATAGATAAACCGCCAATTGCCGATGTTGCCCGCCGAGTCGGGGTCCGTCATGACGAACTTGCCTCGATACTTGGCCGCGAGCAGATCCCACCACGAGTCGATTTCACCGGCCTTGATAAAGTTCGTGTTGATGGCTCCGATACCCGATCCCGCGTCCCCTTGCGCCATGAAGACATGCTGCCTTTCGGGATCCGAATAAAGGTGCTTCTTCGACCACCATTTCGTCTGATCCACGACTTCAGGGAGAATCAGTTGCGGCGGCAGCGCCTGCAGAAGGCCGGCCTTATGATAGACCAGCACCATCGTTCCGCCGCCGCCGATGCTCAGATCGACGAGATGCTTGTCCGCCCTTTTCTCGGCCATAATCTTTTTCGCCAAGTCGCTTCCCGATCCGCCGATGAAATTGATCTTGATCTTGGGATAGGCATCTTTGAAGGCAAGAATCGCCTTGCCGACCCCGGCGCGCGGTTGCCCATAGATGGCCGCTTCCCCTTCCTTTTCAGCCGCGGCGACGGTCTTATCCCAGTCCTGTTTCCAATCACCGCGCACGCGATCCACCACGATCAAGTTGAGCAGGAACACCGCTAATAGGCTTACCCCGAGTGAATTCTTCACATGCCGCCTACCTTTCAAAGGGTCACTTATCTCAATCCAGCCGAGGTCGCCTCGCGCTATACGCGACACTCGTAGCCAGACCAGTATCTTTAGCCGTTATTGGTAATCAATAGAAGTGGCTAAGGTTTGGGCACGCTGGAAAGAAAACTTTCCTGGAAACAACGAAGTAATATACTGGAAGCGCTCTGCTAAAAATGATTGAGGGGATTTGGCGGCGGCGTGAAGGACAAAAATCCAGCCCTTCAGCATGGAAGCGGCCGGATTTTCGCACACGCGATAATGATGAACAAATAGAACCGACCTTCAGTTGACCGGTTTACACTCTTCGCTGGGTCTCGTCGAGCCTTATTTCTTTTTCGATTTCTTGCGCGGCACCTTTGCGCCGGCGCGGCGCGCTTCCGACAGACCGATCGCAATCGCTTGCTTGCGACTCTTTACCTTTTTTCCTGATCGCCCGCTTTTCAGCGTGCCTCTTTTGCGTTCGTGCATTGCCCGCTTAACTTTTTGCGCCGCTTTTTTACCGTATCTCGCCATAATGCGCTCCTAAGAATTTTACGAAGTTCGAGGTAAACAGGTCATCAACCTTAGCTCGCCTTAGGCAGTCGTTTGTCTTTGCCTTCCTCGATTTGGTCGCCCAACTGCGCTAGCTCCGCGCTGTCGATCAGCTTGCGAATTTTGGGAAACATTTTCCCTTCCTCTTCCTCCTCGGCGTGGTGCTCGACATCGTCCTTCAGTACTTTGAATTTCGGCTTAAACCGCTCGCTGCTGGGATAAAAATCTGTTTCTGCTGCTTTTTGTCTTTGGCTCTTGACATTGTTCGAACAGTTGCTTGACCTTTTGATGATCCTGTTTAAGAAACTCCAATGCGTCCATTTTTAATACTTCTGTTAATGACCTTGATACTCAAAAGTGGCAAGTCTTATGCCAAACGGGTTGTGCTATCGGCGAGTGCTGCGATAAGCGCGTTCCGAAAACACTTTTCTCCTGCGCCCGTTGATCGGCGCTGGTTTACAGACCCACGCGCCAAGCAGTTTTCTGTCGGCATTTATCCGACGAAGCTTGATTCTTGTATAAATTTCACGACAGAAATTTCTTGTTCGCGAGCACGCATTGTCTTGCCGTCCGGCTTGACATCACTCACAGCCGAGGCTCTACGCAAGTATTACTTGACCCAAGGGTTCACTCTGCCCTATTTTACGCCCACGTCGACTCAACGGAGTCCGGTCAGTCGGCGCAAGCTTCAGAAAAAGAGGCGAGCTATGCGACGATTATCGATCTGGGCCCTTGTTTCGCTTTGCCTGCTGGGGACAAATGCTCCCGTGCCCGCGGCGGATGCCATGCGCGCGGCGAGCGGCGGCTTTACCACGGCGATTCACGCCGTCATGTGGGCCGCCTATGATGAAAAGCTTTTCAAGAAATACGGTCTCGATGTCGAATACCTGGCGCTCAACTCCGGTCGATTGGGGATGCAGATGCTGCTTTCCGACGACGTACAGACGCTGTTTTCAACCGGCGTTACCGTGGTCACGACCAATCTGCAGAAGGCCGACCTTGCGATCATCGCCGGCGGGCTCAATTTTTTTCCGACGAAGCTCATCGTTCGTCCGGAAGTAAAAAGAGCCGCCGACCTTAAAGGCAAGGTTCTCGCCGTCGGTGGCTTCGGCGCAGCCAATCACATGGCGCTCTTGGTCGCGTTGGAAAAGCTCGGCGTCAATCCCAAGGATGTCACAGTTATCCAAGTGGGCGGCGCAGCCGCACAACTGACGGCGCTCGCCAAAGGCGTGGTCCATGGCCTGATGTTCAATGAGCCCCAAGCAACGATCGCGGTGAGAAAGTTCGGCATGCAAGCGCTCATCGACCTGATGGAAAGCAAAACCCCCTTCCCGCAGAACTGCTTTATCGTCAAACGAAGCTATCTCGAAGCCAACCGTGAAAAAGTCGGCAACTTCATGAAAGCGGTGGTCGAGGCGATTTATCTGCTCAAGAAAGACCGGGCGCTGGCGCTGCGGCTCATCAAAAAATATATCCGTGTGAGCGACGAGGAGGCGGCGCTCGGCTACGATTATTACCTGGCCAAGCATAGCGAGGGCATCTTGGAGCTGCCCGACCGACGCGGTCTCCAGTTTGTCATCGATGAGACCGCGAAGACCAATCCCAAGGCCGCGGGCCAGACGCCGGAGTCGCTCAAACTGCTCGAACCCGCCGTCCTCGACGAGCTGAAAAAAAGCGGTTTTGTGGAGCGCGCAAAAAAATAATTCGCGCTTGGCGCAACAATGAACGCGTAGCGATCAGCGCGTTGATGGGCTAAAGACAGCGCCATTCTATGAATAAACCGCGCCCGTGACAGGTATTCCTTCAAGGGGCCTGCCATCTTGACGGCCGTCGTCGGTTTGCCATATTCAAGAGGCGAGAATAATGATAGTGTCTGACAAACTTACTTTACGGATAGCAATCAGAAGGAGGTTTTATGAGCCTACTTAAAGTCGAAGGCGTGACGCACTGGTCGATTCCGGTGAATAGCCTTGATGAAGCTGAAAAGTTTTACGGCGACCTGCTCGGCCTCAAACCTCTCGGTCGGCTGGGCAATTCCGGCATGTCGTGCTTCAACGTCGGCGACCACAACATCCTGCTCTGCGAGCGCGCGGCGAGCGTCGACAAATCCTTTACCGAGGACCAGAACGTGCACCATTCCTTCACCGTCAGCCCGGAAACGTTGGTGCAAGCCTGCAAGGTTTTCAAAGAACGAAAAATTCCGATCGACCGGCTGTATTATCGCGCCAAAGGTTTTTTCACCGGCAGGGAGCTTTATTTCTTCGATCCGAGCGGCAATCGGCTCGAGCTGCGTGACCCAACCTGGAAAGCGGGCATGCCGGAACCGAGCTTTGAAGATTTGGCGGGCGCGTAGCACAGGGTAAAACAAGCTGAGCAGTCTCGCGTGCGCGGCGAGCGGCTT
>Ga0207701_10002470_pt1 | contig 19157 bp, 16 predicted proteins | sample KBSSwiSSwithPhiX_FD_184294 | JGI IMG/M metagenome (GOLD analysis project Ga0207701, IMG submission 184294) | Switchgrass rhizosphere bulk soil microbial communities from Kellogg Biological Station, Michigan, USA, with PhiX - S5 (SPAdes) (version 2) | ecosystem: Environmental > Terrestrial >... | reverse complement strand
TCGCACGGCTACGCGCATCAACTTGTGTACACGCAGACACCTGCGGCCTTCCGTGAGGACGTTCGACGGGCGAAGCACACGCTCGAGGCGATCGCTGGTGTACCCGTCCGCGGATACCGTGCGCCGAGCTATTCGATTACGAAGGAGTCGCTCTGGGCGCTCGACGTGCTCGTGCAGGAAGGCCACGAGTACGACGCGAGCATCTTTCCAATCCGCCACGATCGTTACGGCATCGCATACGCTCCGAGACACCCGTACGTGATGGAGCAGCTTGGCGGCCGGCTGGTCGAGGCACCCGGTTCGACTGTCAGGGTCGGAGGAATCAACCTTCCGGTCGCGGGTGGCGGGTACTTTCGTCTGCTCCCGTACGCCTGGACGCAATGGGGAATTTCGCGCCTGAACGCTATCGAGCGAAAGGCGGCGATCTTCTATACGCATCCCTGGGAGATCGATCCGGATCAGCCGCGGCTGCCCCTCTCTCGCATTCACGCGGTGCGGCACTACGCCAACCTCGCCACTACAGAACGGAAGCTTGTCCATCTGCTTGCGCAGTTCCGTTTCGCGCCACTCTCAGACGTGCTCGCTGCGGGCAGTTCTCCAGCGCGACTGGAGCCGTCGCACTCGCCCGTCCACGCAGTTTCATGACGCGCGGTTCCAGGCTCGAGATGGTCGTGTTGGTGCTGCTCGCCCTGGCGGCACGGGGTGTGTTCTTTTGGCTCGGGCCACTCTCTGACGGAACTCGCGCACTGAACCCGGACGCGCGGCGCTATCTGTTTCTGGCGGACAACCTCCGGACTCGAGGCGTGTTTGGCCTGGAGGACGGAGGCGAGGGCTTCACACATGTGGAGTTCGACCGTCTACGGCGAGCGAACGGCACCCAACTGCCGTTATCGAACGGCCTGCGGACGGAGACGTTCAGGACCCCCGGGTACCCCGCATTCATCGCTCTCACCGGCGGCTCGCTCGCCGAAGTCAGGCCGACGCTTGTAGCACAGAGCCTGTGCGGCGCGCTTTGCGCCGCGGGGGTCTTCCTTGTCGCGTTGACATTGGGAGTCCCCAGGTCGGGGGCGCTGTGCGCAGGTACGTTGTGGGCCCTCCATCCGGCGATGATCGTGTGCGACCTGACGATCGGGACCGAGAGCCTGTTTAATTCCTTCACCGTGCTTGCGCTGGTATTGTCGACGGCGTCCCGCGCGGGGGTTGCGACCACTGGCGCCGGCCTCGTCATGGGGATCAACGCGCTGGTCCGTCCCCTTCTCGGCCTGTTCTATCTGCCACTTGCGATGCTCGTCGCGATGAAGCGCCGAACCCTCTCAGCGGGCCTGGTAGCCCTCATGTTGATCGTCGCCGTGGTGCCCACCGTGGCGTGGTCGGTCCGCAACATGAGAGCGGGGGATGGTTTCCGCGTCTCGTGGGTCAACGACATGAACCTGCTCTTCTACTACACCGCGTTTGCGATGGCCGAGGAGCGGAACGAAGACTGGGGAGCCAACTGGGAGGCCAATGTTCATCGACTTGGCAGTCAACTCGAACAGCGGCTGACACCGGGGGCTGATGTGCCAGCCGCGGCACGACAGCTTGCGCTCGAGGAACTCCTGAGACGTCCTGTACCTGCGTTCCGCGTGCTGACCAAATCCTCAGTCAAGTTGCTGGTCGCTCACTCGCTGGAAGATGCCGCGCGCCTTACGGGAAGGCAGTACCAGCCGACGGGCCTCTTTGCCAGGCTATTCCTGCGAGACGCGACCGAGGGTGCGGCCGCGGACCCGGGTCCAGTCTTTCTCGCGCTGGCCTGGACAGGCCTTAACGTTCTGATCGCCTGCACCGCGTTCATGGCTCTCGGGCTTGCGCTCTTCCGTAAGAACTGGGGACTGGCTGTCGGGTGCGGCCTGCCCCTTGTGCTGTTCGTGGCGGCAACAGGAGCCGTCGGCCTCGAGCGCATGCGTCTGCCGATGATGCTGCCGCTCTTTTTGTTGTGCGGAAGCATCGTCGGCACGCCCCTCCTGGCCCGCATGTCCATTCGAAGTCGCACACGTGCTGCGGAGGCGCTGTGAGTGTAGCGACGGTGGTTGCCGGCGAAGCCGAGGCGGCTGCATGGGACCGCTTCGTCGACGATCACCCAGGCGCCACGGGCTATCACTCGTGGGCCTGGCGACAGGTCTTCCAGCGGGCGTTCCGGCATCACCCGATCTACCTGGTCTCCCGCCGCGCCGGCGCGATCGTTGGCGTGCTCCCGCTCGTCGAGATGCGCAGCCTGCTGTTCGGCAGGTTCATGGTGTCGTTGCCATTTGTGAACTACGGCGGCGTGCTCGCGACGGACAACGACGTCGAGCGCGAACTATTCGAGCACGCGTCGGACATTGCGGCCGAGCGGCGTTTGTATCACATCGAACTCCGCCACTTTACGCAGCACTTCGCTGATGCGAAAACGAAGTGGCACAAAGTGACGATGCTGATGCCTCTCGCGTCCGATCAAGAGACAACGTGGACATCACTCGACCGCAAAGTGCGGAACCAGGTCCGCAAGGCCGAGAAGAGCGGCCTGACGTTCGAGACGGGCGGACGCGAGCTGGTCGATGCCTTCTACGCAATTTTCGCCAGGAACATGAGGGATCTCGGAACGCCGGTCTACCCGAAGCGCCTGTTCCTGGAAGTGATCGCCGCCCTGCCGGATCGGGCGCGCGTCTTCCTGGTGCGTACCAGCGACGGCGTGCCGGCGGCCGCCGGTGTCGGCGTCAGTTACCGGAGCACGATTGAAATGCCATGGGCCGCTTCGCTCAAACGGTACCGCGCGATGTGCCCAAACAATCTCCTGTATTGGGGCGCGATCAAGTACGCGATCGATCGCGGAGCCAACACGTTCGATTTCGGCCGGTCCACTCCTCATGAAGGTACTTACAACTTCAAGGCTCAGTGGGGAGCGAGGGCGGTGCCTCTCTGCTGGGAATATCGCCTCCTTCGCGGCGACCGCTTGCCCGACCAGAGTCCGAAGAACGGCCGGTTTTCACTGGCGATTACAGGTTGGAAGCGGCTGCCGGTTGCCATCGCCAACTGGGCCGGCCCGTCGATTGTCAGGTCGATCCCCTGAAGCGGCTTTTCGATATGTCCACCACATTGCGAGGTTCTGTGACGCTCTCCGTCGTAGTCCCGGTGTACAACGAAGCCGCGACCATCATCTCTTTGATCGATCGCGTTCGGGCAGTGCCGTTGCCGTTGCGGAAGGAGATCATCCTGGTGGACGACGGGTCCACGGACGGCACTCGGGATGTACTGCAGCGGTTGTCTGGCACCGACGGACTTCGTGTGTTGTTCCACGATCGGAACCGGGGGAAGGGAGCCGCGCTCCGAACCGGATTCACGGTCGCCACGGGCGACGTGGTCGTAGTGCAGGATGCAGACCTGGAGTACGACCCGGCTGAATTTACAAAGCTGCTCGCCCCGATTCTCGACGGCCGCGCGGACGTGGTATTCGGCTCGAGGTTTGCCGGAGGCGAATGCCACCGAGTGCTCTATTTCTGGCATTCCCTCGGGAATCGCTTTCTGACGCTGCTGTCGAACGCGTTCACCAATCTGAACCTCACGGACATGGAAACCTGCTACAAGATGTTCCGCCGCGAGGTAATTCAAAGCATCCACCTCCAGGAGGAGCGGTTCGGATTCGAACCGGAAGTGACCGCCAAGGTCGCCGCGGGCGGGTGGCGGGTCTACGAGGTTGGAATCTCGTACGCCGGCCGGACCTACGAGGAGGGAAAGAAGATCGGCTGGCGTGACGGCGTGCGCGCCATCTGGTGCATTCTGCGGTACCGGCGGCGCGGGAAGGCGGTGCAGCGCCTACCTCGCGACGTGTCGACGGCTGGATTCGTGGAGCTCACCGCGGAGCGCAGCGCAGAACGGCCTTGACCCATGTCGTCGGTAGTCCAGGATGGCGCTGGCGCCTCAGGTTCCTGGCGTACGGCCTGTCACTCGTGCTGCTCGCAGCCGCGAGTGCTGAACTTACCGCACGCATTCAAGACTGGCTGGTAGACGGAACTGCACTGACTGGCCGGCCAGACTCGGACCGAGACCTGTTCGTTCAAGACGCCAACGGACGTCGCGGACGACCGAACGGCCACTATAAAAAGTGGGTTCTGAACGACTTCGGGTTTCGATCGCCGGCGACGACGCTGCTGCCTCAGCCCGGCACGACGCGAGTCATCGTGCTCGGCGCGTCGGAATCATTTGGACTGTACGAATCACCGGGCCACGAATTCCCGGCGCAACTCGGCGGCATTCTCGAGGAGCGGGGATCGTACGAAGTGATCAATGCCGCGCTGACCGGCTTGACGCTGCGAAGCTCGCGGTCGTATTGGGACCATTGGGTCAGTCGCTTTCATCCGGCGATCGTCGTGATATACCCGTCGCCATTGTTCTCCCTGAACGAGGGGGCGGGCGCTCGGCTCGCGTCACAGCCGGCACCAGGCCAGGAGCAGGCGAACGCCGACACATTGCGATCGCTCATCGGGGCATCGAGACTTCTGGATCGGGCGCGCGACCGTTTCGATGTGCCTGATGCGATTCAGCGGTGGCGGGACGAGCGCACCATCCAGGCCGCCACTCACGACAAGCCCGCGGACTGGTTCTACAGTGTCCCGCCTCGTGGTCTCATCGACCAGTACGTTGCCGACCTGGACTTGCTGACACGGGCCATCGCGACCAACGGGGCCAGGCCCGTGGTGCTGACTCACGCCAGCCGCGTGCCTGACCCGCCGCGGCCGGAAGACGAAGACTGGCTCTCCCGGGCCCGGGTGAACGTACCCAGGGCCATGCCGCACGTGATCGGACAATTCGAGACCCTCACGAACGAAGCCATTCGCGACTGGGGAGCGCGGTCCGGTGTCCAAATCGTGGATGTCGAGAGGGCTCTCCGTGGGCGCTCGGAGCTGTTCGGCGATCTCATTCATTTCAACGACGACGGTGCGGGCGCGATCGCCAGGCTGATCGCTGACGCCATATCCGGTTCGGCGCAGGAGCGCCAGCATCAAACGGAACACTGAATTCGATGCTGTTCAACAGTTTCGTCTTTCTCGGCGCGTTCCTGCCGATCACGTACCTGGTGTTCTGGTCGTTGTCGTCCGCGCGTGGCCGCTACATCTGGCTTGCCCTGACGGGCTACGTGTTTTACGGGTTCTGGGACCCTCGCTTTTGCCTGCTGATGGCGTTCTCCACGCTCGTCAGCTACAGCGCCGGCCGGGTCCTCCTCGACTACCGCGACCCAACAACCAGAAAGCTGGCGCTTGTCATCCCGGTCACCGTCGACCTCATGCTGCTGGGGTTCTTCAAGTACGCCAATTTCGCGTTCGACACACTGGCCGGCTTTGCATCCATTACGGGGATTCATGCAACATTCCCCCACCTGAACGTCATCCTTCCGGTGGGCATTTCGTTCTACACGTTCCACACCATCACCTACATCGTGGATGCGTATCGAGGAGTCATTCGTCCGACGCGCAATCTCTTCGAGTTTGCCGCATACGTGTCCCTGTTCTCCCAGCTGGTGGCGGGGCCCATTGTTCGATTCAGGCAGATTGAAGCGGACCTCGAGAACATCGAATCGGCGAACCGTACACGCTGGCTGCCACAGGGAGTGTCCATCTTCGTCATCGGCCTCGTCGAGAAGGTTGTTGTCGCCGATTCGCTGGCCAGCGTCGTCGACCCGGCGCTCGCGTCGTACAGCACGCTGTCGACTGCCGGCACGTGGCTGGCGATGCTCGGCTACACGTTTCAGCTGTACTTCGACTTCTGCGGCTACAGCGACATGGCGGTGGGTCTGGGATTCATGTTCGGCCTGCGGATTCCATGGAACTTCAATTCACCGTACAAGGCAACCGACCCGTCTGATTTCTGGAAGCGATGGCACATCTCGCTGTCGTCTTGCCTGCGGGACTATCTCTACATTCCGCTGGGAGGAAATCGGCGAGGCGTGCCACGAATGTACGCAAATTTGATGGTGACCATGCTGCTTGGCGGCTTGTGGCACGGCGCCAACTGGACATTTGTGATCTGGGGCGCCTTTCACGGAGCGATGCTCGTCGCATACCGGGTGTTCGGGAAGCAATGGGATGGATTGCCAACGCTGGTGAGGCGCTCCGTGATGTTCGTACTCGTCGTGGTCGGATGGGTATTTTTCAGGGCCGGGAGCATTCAGATGGCCACGTCGCTGTTGCGATCCATGTTTAGCCCCACCGCTGGCGGCATGGTTCCGCACTCCCTTCCATTCGTTGTGATGCTCGCGCTGGCTGCGCTGTGGGCAGTCGCTGCTCCCAATGCCAGGGAGATCAACGAGCGATTGGTGTGGCGGCCGGCGTACGGCTTTGTGCTCGCCCCAGCGTTCGGTGCCGTTCTTGCGATCATGATCGCTGGCGGCACATCTCCGTTTCTCTACTTCCAGTTCTAGCGACGTTGCCCCTTCCCGCTCTCGTCAAACAGGCCGCGTCGCCGGGCTCGATCGGATTCGCCATTCTGTGCATCAGCCTCTGGGCATTGTTGGTGCTGCTGCACCGACAGCGACTCGCCGCATGGGTGCTCGCGCTGTCCGTCAGCTTTTACCTCGTGCTGGCGATGCCGTCGACGGCGTCCCTGATCGTGAGGAGTCTTCCGCCGTTCGAAATCAGGCAGCCCGACATCGGCCACCTGGATACGCTGGTCGTCTTCGATGGCGACAATCGAGTCGGACGCAGCAGGGCGAGCATGAACGCTTACGAAACCATGCGGCCAAGCTCGGTCGTTGTGATTGGTGAACCGTGGCTGGTGGATGCGCTTGTCGCGGGTGGTATCCCCGCGGACAAGGTCATAAGCGACGAGAGCCCTGCGACCACCCGCGACCAGGTCGTCTGGATGAAGCGGCGAAAGCTGAGCCACCCGACGGAACGTACGGCGGTCGTCGCCTCCTGCCTGCAGATGCCGAGGGTCGCTGGTTTGATAGAGGCGGCCGGCCTTACAGTGGGACTGCTACCGTCGCCAGTGGACGACTTGCCCACGTTCACCGGCCCGCGCCGCTTCGCGCCCTCTTACCTGGCGCTCCGAATGGGTCGGGATGCGATCTACGAGCATGCAGCTCTCGCCTATTACCGGTGGCGCGGGTGGATCCCGGCTCCCCTTTCAGCCAGCGCATCATCCAGCGGCACCACCGTACTGACGGCCGCCGCCTGCATCGAGTAGCCCGCGAAGCCACCGGCGACAGCCAACACGATGTCCGTCATGTCCGGGTATCGCCCGGCGATCAGACCCTGCGCCAGCTCGATTGGCGCCTGCATCAGAGCCACTATTGCCAGCGCGTTCCAGATGTGATGGCGGCGCGAAGATCGGAGCCAGCACGCCAGTGCTATCCCAACCGGAACGTAGACCAGCGCAAGTTCGATAGCGTGGCTGACGATGGCGGAGGGGTTGCTTTCCGCAAAACTGCGAAACGGAAGCCACGACAGGCCGCGCCGCGTTCGTTCGAGCTCGAAAGGGCTGAGCATCTGCATCGCGGTCCCAAACCACGACGCTGCTATGACAGTTGGCTTCCACGCTCCCGACAGAAGCGCCGGCCACGTGAACGACACAATGACGCCGAGCCCGGCACCTGTCACGTTCACCAACGCGTCCCATAGGCCTGGCATCCGCGCGTCGACGCCGAGTTGGCTTACTTCAAGCGACACGCCGAGTGCCGCGGTCGACACCAGTGCCAGCAATCGAGGTCTCCTGACCCGAAGCTCCTCGAGCCACGCCGACGAAATGACGACCAGTGCCGCGTAACGACAGACCTGGAGCAGCTCGTCGGACCACGGCGCGCGCTGCCAGGGGTCGAGTCGGAGCGCTTTCACCTTGTCCCAGGCCAACCCGACGTCGAGTGACAGATCGAACGGCTCCCATGCGGCCACGACCGTGATGCCAGCGGCGATACAAACCGGATAGAACAGCGACGCGCGCGCCCAGGCCGAGCCCGCGGCGCGCCGCTGCCATCGCGCCGATGCATTTCGAAGGACGATCGCCAGGACAATGCCGACGACCGTGCCGGCGGCCTGGAACATGACGTCGCGCACAGACGTAATCCGATCGCGCGTGAAGAGCTGTATCGCCTCCGCACACACGCTAAGCGCCAGACCGGCGGCAATGACGATTGCGATGCGAAGCCAGGTCCGTCGGGTCTTCGAGCCGACCGCCTCGTAGCCGCAGGCCCCGAACGGCAGGAGCAGCAGGACGTTCTGCACAAGGTCACCGGTCGAGATCGGTCGTGCGCCCGACACCAGCGCCACAAGGTCCGAGGCGGCGCGGTTCAGCCTCTGTCCAGCAGCGACGGTGTCCAGGTCGAAGTTGAAGGGGAGCGCCGATCCATAGATGACGAACGCAGTCGACCCGAGCCACAACCACCACGCAATGGGCCTATCGGCCGGCACGAGCACACTCCAGCAACACAGAGATAGCTGGCGCCAGTCGGCTTGCCCAGTCCATGGCCGTGACGTTCGCTCGAGCCGCCATCGCGCGCCGTCCCTGTGGCGACATTCGCAGGAGATCGACGACGGCACTGGCAAAAGCAACTGCGTCGCTTTCGACGACGCAGCCACGAAGCGCATCCTCTGGAAGTCCTTCTGCCACCGCCGGCGTCACGGCAACGGGCAGCCCCGCGGCGAGCGCCTCGAGCACTTTGTTCTGCAGGCCGCGGGCGATAGCCAGCGGAGCCACCGCCACGGCCGCGGACCACAGGTAGGGCCTGACGTCGGGCACGGCTCCGGTCACCGTCACTCCCAATTGCGCCAATCGGCGGACTTCTGGTGTCGGGTTGGAGCCGACGATGAGCAACCGGGCGCCTGGCTGTTCGGCAAGGACGAGCGGCCACACCTGCTCTGCCATCCAGCGGGCGCCCTGCGCGTTGGGCGCATAGTTCATGACGCCGCAGAACACGACGATCGGGTCGCGCTGGGGTTCGTCTGACGGCCGGAAGCTTTCCGAATCGATGCCGTTTGGTACGGTCAGGATGCGCGACGTGGGCGCAATGGTCGCCAGCGTCTGCCGTTCGCGTTCGTTGACGACAAATGTCGCGGTCGCGCGCATCGCGGCTCGCGCCTCGAACGCGCGTAACCTCGTCGCCTCGCGACGAAAGACCCAGGAGCGTGGCGGAGCGCTGGTTGCGGCCAGGTCCGACCACTTTGCCGAATCGACATCGACCATGTCGAGCACGGCGGGGACGTCCGACAGTTCAGCGGCGAACAAGTATTTCGCCATCCCCGAGCAGTACGCGAGCACCACGTCCGGCCTGTGCGAGCGCCCGAGGCGCCGCACCGCGGCGAGGACTTCTGGAGAGTGGAGCAGTACGTGCGTCAGTGGTGCCCCGCCCAGGAGCGTTGGAAGCGCTCGTGCCAGGTTGCGAACACGTGAAACCGGAGCGAGCGACGTTGAGGAAACGATACCGTCCAGGTCGTGCCGATGGCTCGCCTCCTCATCGTCGTGCACGAGCGAGACGAGATCGACATCGGCGTGCTGCGCGAGCGCTCGTATCAGGTGGAATGCCCGGATCCTGTCGCCGCGGTTTGGCGCGTAAGGCAGGCGGTGCGTGAGGAACAGCACCCTCATGGGGACGTGCGGTCTCTGACGACCCGCGCCGGAACTCCGGCCGCGATCACGTTGTCTGGAAGCGCGTTCGTGACGACGGCTCCCGCGCCGACCACCGTGTTGGCGCCCACATCGGACAGGACGACCGCGCCCGTGCCGATCCAGCTGCCGCGTCCAACATGGATCGTGCGGAGCGCTCCGGTCTGATCCTTGATTGGGCGTAGCGGGTCCTCTGTGCCATGAGTGCGGGGTCCGCTTGGGATGTGAACCCCAGGTGCGATCAGCACATCGCGATCGATGTGAACGCTGCCGATCGAGCAGTGAGGACCGATGTACACGTTTTCACCGATGCGTGCACTGATCTTCGAGAAGATCGTCCCGAATTCGACGGTCACCGATGACGCGCAGGAATCGAGCACGAGCCACAGGAATGCGCGACGAAGGAACTGGCCCCAGAGCCCGGGAACCAGCGACAACGCCTGCGTCGAACCCATCAGCGCTCGGTCGGCACCGAGCAGGCGCCGTCGTACCTGGTAGGAGAGCCACGCCGGCAGGACCACGATGAGCGCGACGCCGAACGCGATGCTCTTAAGCGCGTGTCTCACGCCGGTTCCATCGAAGAACTCCGAAACCACGACCAGGTCCGGGACCGGTCACCAGTTCACGGTAGATATTCTCGACTGCGTGCATGCGGGTGGAGAACGACAGTTCGCCTTCGACACGAGCCCTGGCGAGCCGAGCCCGCCGCTGCGCGCCGATCGGATCGGACAGCACCGTCACGATCGCGTCTGCCAGCTGACCGGCGTCGCCAGTCGGCACGATCAACGCGTGTTCATTCGGCCTGGCCAGTTCCGCGGTGCCGCCGGCGTCAGTCGCAACGACAGGCCTGGTGAAGGCCATCGCCTCCAGGACCGCGTTGGGTGTGCCTTCGTGATCCGACGAGAGCACGAAAACATCCATCGCGTGGTAGACGGAGGCCATGTCGTCCGTGTGGCCGAGGATCGAGCACACGCCGCTAGGGAGCAGGCGCGACGCCAGGGCGGTAAGGTCCGGGCGGAGTTGACCGTCGCCGGCGATCATCAGGCGCACATCGGGGTTGGTCTGGTGCACTCGCCTTACGGCTTCTATCAGGAGGTCGAATCGCTTCTCCGGGCCCAGGCGGCCGACGGCGCCGATGACACGGTGATGGTTCGCCCACCCGAAACGTGCCCGCGACGCTAGCGCAAGATCAGGGCTCCATTTGAAGCGATCGGGATCGATGGCATTCAGGATCACCGTGACGCGATCGGCTGGCGCTCGGGCTGCAACGAGCTGGCGCTTCAACTCGCCGGACACAGCGATGAGCCTGGGATAGCGAGCCAGAAGTTTTCGATCGGCCGGATAGTAGCAGTAGCGTTCGCGCCAGCTGTGTCCGCTCCATCCGTGAACGGTTGCCAGCGGAACGATTCCCTCCCGCGCGGCCAGCAGGAGGGCGAGCAGGTCGGTCTTGTAGTCGTGCGCGTGCACGATCTGGATGCCGCGCTCCCGTACGAGGCGTCGAAGCGCGCGCCAGATCGATGGATCGAAGGAATGGCCCTCCTCGACCTCGACGTAGTCCAGGCCGAGTGCCGTTGCCCGCTTGTCCAGCGTGAACACATCGTCGCGGCGGTCTCGGATGTAACACACGGTGACCGCGAACTCAGTCGGGTCTGCCTGCGCGGCACCGAGCATGATCGTCTTCTCGGGACCGCCGCCAGTGCCACGGACACTCCGAAGTTCCAGCACGCGAATGGGCTGACGCGGCACGCTATGCCCGTTTCCGAGAGTCGTGCCCGATGCGGGCAACCAGGGCGAGGGCTCGCGCCTCGTTGTAGGCCGCCGCAACCACAACGGCCCGGCCGAGCACGGCGCTGTTGATTGGTAGTGGCTCGGCCTGCCAGAGGAGAGCGCTGGCCCGAACGGCCGTCAGCGCTGCGAGGATCACCGTCCCGCAGAAGGCAGGCACGATCCCGAGCAGCGGCCAGAGCACCGCGCCCAGTACGATGGCAGCAGTCCCGATGAGTCCGAGCACCGGGATCGCGATGCTCGGCAGCGAACGAATCGTCAACGGGCCGCGTAGCGTGACGCGCAGGTTATCGCGGCCACGCCAGAGTTCGCCGAGAAACAGCGCCTTCAGCGTCGCCGGGTCGCCAAAGTGCACACTGCGAAGCCCGTCGGTCGCGACCAGCCGGTGACCGGCGGCGACCAGCCGCTGAGACAGGTCCACGTCTTCGCATGTCTCGAGCGTCGTGTCGAAGCCACCGACCTGCTGAAACGCTGCCTTGCGTATCACGGTGTTGCCGCTGGGCAGCCATGTGACGTCGCGAAGCCCCGGCTCGTGCCTCCTCAGCCGGTCGTACATTTGCTGCACCCATGTCCCATCCGCGGGGGCGCGGCACTGGGCGCCGACGGCTGACACGGTACTGTCGTCGAGTACGCTGAGCGCGGTCTCCGTCCATTCGCGCGCCAGCTCGTGATCTGCGTCGACGAACGCCAGGACGTCGCCGGCCGCCTCGCGCGCGGCGGCATTGCGGAGCTCGGAAACGCGGACGCCCGGCATCGTGATGACGCGGGCGCCGGCCTGTTTCGCCACGTCCGCCGAATTGTCGGTGGACCCATTGTCGACAACCAGAATCTCGCACGCGAACCGCGCACTGCTTGCCCGAATCGACTCCAGGCAGGTACGGAGGCGCACGGCGTCATTTCGTACCGGCACGATAAAGGAGAGGCGCGGCACTGGCATCAGGCGACCCGCATCATTTGGCCCCGGACGGCTCGAATGCGCCAGCGCCAGAGGCGGCCGCGCCGCCAAGATCTGACAGGTGAAGGTCGCCGGCGGCAGCATTCACGAACCAATCTGCCTTCGCCCCAGTGACGTTCCCGCTCTCCTCGATCCGGCCGCCGTTGCGGCGATAGATGGTCCGGTTGGTCAGGTTGTACCGAACCGTCGCCGATGCAATGGGAAACCGGGCTGCGATTGACCACGGAATGGTCCCCTCGACCAGCACCGAGTTGTGCTCGATCAGTGCGTCCTTCGCTGCGTTCGCCTCGATCGCCTCGTCGGCCCACGGGTTCAGGTTGACGATCACGTTGTTCCGGACGATACCGCCGATGTGGTCGAACTCCCGCTCGCCGCCCCGGCGCACGAGCGCAGGACCGGGATCCAGACCGAGCGCGATGCCGCGGAACGAGTCAACGATCACGTTGCGTTCCACGAGCGTGTTCTGGGCCGCGAGCCAGACGAGAATCGTTGGCCCGGCAGACCAGCGGCCCGCCACCGGTCCCCGAATCCTGGCGAAGTGGTTATCGCGTATGACCCAGTCCTTGCCGGCGAGCACGTCCACGCCGTTCGTGTAATCGCTGGGTGCGCTCTCCGTGTAGCTGAAGTCCGAGCAGGCCACCAGGCCAGCGTCCGCGTAGTGGCCGTCCGAGGTGCTCACCTTGAGCAGTTGCTGCCCGGTGTCCAGGAGCCTGGCGTTGTGCAGGACGAAGCGCGCCACGTCCCTCTCGCCGCGCACCTGCACCGCGTGATAGCCGACGTCGCGGATCGTCAGGTCGGCCACTGCCACGTCCGACGCGCTCACTGAGACCGCAACGCCGACAGGGTCTCCTTTCATGCCCCGCCCGTGAAGCACCACGCGGTCGCGGTCTCCGGATTTTCCCCGCAGCACGACATCGGACGCCGCGATGTCGATCATTTGCCGGAGCGGGTAGTCGCCGTCTGCCAGGAGGATCGTGTCTCGCGACCGCGCGCCTCGAGCAGCACGCTCCAATTCGTCGATGTTGCGCACCTCGACCCGTCGCCCGGGCCGCGGCGTCCAGTCTCCGCGGCAGGACGCCGCGTCCGGAGCGGCCGCAGTCGAAGCAGTCGACGCAATCGCCGTGAGTACGGCAAGAGCCAGAACGGAGCCGCGGATCCTCATGCCACCCCCTCGACCTGGTTCTCGCGCTGCCAGAGCTCGATTATCAGGAGAACCTGCAGCAGATAGTTGCGATCGGCCACGCCCTCGCGGCTCTCCCGCAGCAGCCGTTCGAGCACCGGCTTCGGCACGAACGCCTGGACGCGTGCGTCCGGCGCGAGCAGTTCACTCTCGACGCTTCCCAGGAGCATGCTCCGCATCCAGCTGTCGAAGTTGTGATAGTGCCGATAGCCTGTGACGTCGAGGCGCTTCAGAAGGATGCTGAACTTCTCGATCACGCGTTCTTCGAGAGGCCATGCGTTCACGCGTGCACCCGTATTCGAATTTCGAATGCGCAGAAGCCTCTGATCACCAGCCCCGACCAGGCGCTGATGGATGGTGGTGCCGTCGCGCCACGCTGGCGGAGCGGCGAGAAGCGCCTTCAGGTAATCGATGTCCAGGTACGGCAGCCGCACATCAACGCGGGTTCTGAACAGTTCGAGCGAGGGTACCGTAAAGCGGCGAGTCAGCTCCCGGAGATACAAATAGCCGCAGGCATCGGCTGGCGACAGGTTGGTGCCCTTCAGCACCTCCGCAAAGGTGGAGCGCGTGCCATCGCCAGCGAGCGATGCCGCATCGGTCGAGAAGATCGCCGCAAGCGGCAGGTCGGGTGTGACGTAGTTTGCTCGCGCGCTCAGGTAGGGCACCAGCTCGTCGAGCGAACGCATGGAGTTGACGCGCGCGTCGGTGTGAAGCGGCCAGGCGAGGTGCGCCTTCGCCAGTTCACCGCCGTGCCCGCGCAGCAGCACGCCGATACCGGTCTTCTCGAGGAATCGCACAGCGAGCATCTCGGTCAGGCCGTGGCTCAGGTACATGCCATCGGTCAACGACACCATCTCCGCCATGTTCGGGAGGAAGTCGCGCAGGTAGCTCGCATCGAGTTCGAAGAACTGGTGCTGCGTTCCCGACACCTTCGAGAGACGGGCCCCGATCACCTGGTCTGCGCAGCCCTTTACCCCAAGGGTATAGGTGCGAACCCGGCTCTTGTCTCCCGGAATCATCGCGAGCACGGCACGACTGTCGAGCCCGCCCGACAGGGACAGTCCCAGCGTGTCGGACGTGACGGAGGCTCGCGCGACCGACTCCGCGAACGCGGCCTCGACGCGTTGCATATGGGCCGCGCGGTCCTCGGACTTCGGTTCGAACAGCGAATCGAGACGCGAGTAGACAGCAAGCGAAACCGATCGATCCCGCAGGTCGAAGAGAAGCGCCGTGCCCGGCGGCAGCATGGCCACGCCGCTCGCCAACGTCTTGTCGCCGTACACGGCCCCGATCGTGAGGTAGTCAGCCACGGCTCGCATGTCGAGCCGTGCCGCGGTCGACGAGGCGCGAAGCAGAGCGCCGAGCTCGGAGGCGGCGACCAGACCTTCGGCCTTGCTCGCCCAGTAGATCGGATAGCTGCCGACCTGGTCGGTCGCGAGCATCAGTCGCTGCCCGACGTCGTCAACCACCGCCAGGGAAAACTCTCCCTGTAGTTTGGAGACGAATGCGGCCCCGTCGCGCGCATACAGCGCGGCAAGGACGCCTGCGCGGTTCGTTTCCGTCGCGCCAAGCTGCTGCCGCAGTTCGCGCTCGTTGTGCAGCACCCCGTGAAAGGCGATCGACACCCCATCTGTCGGCGTCGAACGGGATGGGTCGGCGATGTCGGGCTGCCTTGCAAGCGCGATGTGACTGACCAGGCAGGCACCGTCTCCTGTCGAGAACGTGTCCGCCCGCATGCCGCCATGGCGCAGCATCCGGTCCTTTCCGCGTGCGTGCCTCATCCGCGCTTCGTCCGCGCTCCCAGTGCCGGCGACGGCAATCAGTCCAGGCATGTCATCGGTCCCCGAGAGTCCAGAGCGGCGTCATGCCGGCCGGCTCCACGTTGAAGAGCGAATACAGGCCCGGAATGGACGTGAACATCAGGAGCAGGAATACCGCCGTGGTGAGGAGCATGTAGGCGAAGAAGCCCCGCTGCCGGTAAAGCTTTTCCGGATTCTGTGCCGGGCTGTTCGGCTGAAGGCCGATGTGCAGGTAGAACGCGAAGAGTCCGGCCGCGAACGGGGCGAAGAGAATCAGCTCGATGTGATAGCGGACGATGAAGATGCCCGCAAAGAGCGCACACGTCGTCGCGTAAAAGACCAGGCTGACCAGCAGCCGCTCCTCCGTGTAGTAACCGAATGACCTCCTGTAGGCGGCGGCGACGGCTGGATTGCCTATGTGCCGGAGCTCGGCGAATCGTTTCACGGCCATGAAGAATGCGCCCACCATCCAGTACGCGATGACGAGCGATATCGGCGGCACCGCTGTCGTGACCAGTGCAAACCATCCAAGGAGGAGCCGGATTGGGTTGTTGATCGATTCGCTCAGCACGTCCAGGTAGGGCCATTCCTTGGTACGCACCGGGGGCACGTTGTACGCCACGCCCATCACCCACAGCCACACGGCCGACGCGAGGAAGTACCTGTTGAGGGATCCTGCGAGCGCGAACCCCGCAGCGGCGAGCAGCAGCCATTCGGCGTAGGCGAACGGCGCCTTGATACGCCCCGAAGGGACCGGGCGGTGGCGCTTCTCCGGGTGCAGGCGGTCGTTGGGGCCGTCGAGCCACTCGTTGAGAACGTAATTGCTGGAAGCGACAAGGCAGGTTGCCAGGACCGCGATGAACAGCGGCCGAATGCTTCCCCAGCTCAGGACCGCCGGATGGTAGAAGGCGGCAAGCACGATGCCGAGGAGCATGAATGCGTTTTTGAACCAGTGGTCGACTCGCGCAATCTGGACGTACGGCCACAGGCCATGACCGCCGCCGGGTTCAGTTACCGTCAAGGACACTGGCCAACCTTTCGAGCGATGGGAACACGACGTAGCCGATCGGCTTGATACCCGGTGTCGCCCTGCCTATCAGTGCGCATGGCATCCGGGCGGCCAGGGCCCCGGCAACATCCACATCGTGCCGATCGCCGATCACGAGGACGTCAGACGGTGGCAACTTCCACTGAGCGCACGCATGAAGAAAGCCGCGCGGGTCTGGCTTGAATGCATCGATATCGGAATCGGTAGAGCAGAGCACCGGCGAGAAACGTTCTGCCAGGCCCAACGCGTGGAGTTTGTCGTGTGCCGGGTAATCGGACAGCAGGCCGGCCGGCAGCCCGGCACGTTGAAGGAGATCCAGCAGACGCATGGTGCCGGCGGCGCGAAACGCTCGCAAGTACTTGAGCGGCCGCTGCTGCATCCACTCGTGGACGACCTGCTCTACTTCTTCCCGGTGGAGTCTCGCGAGTTCTGCAGCCATGGTGATTTGCGCGGCAGCCAGCGCCCGCCTGCCTCGTGAACCACGCAGGCGCTCCTGCGCCTCTCGATACGCCCGCAGCGCTCGCAGCGTGCCTGCCGCGCGCGATGGACGGGTCAGCGGCAACGTCAGGAGTTCGAGCGCCATCAGGGCGCGAACGGGTGCCTGGCGATAGAGCGTACCGTCCAGGTCGAAGAGCGCCGCACGGATTCGTCGAGAGGGGTCGACTGGATTGGGCAAGCCTCGACCGATGCCTGGCTCCACCGCCATCTGCACGACAGGCGTCACGCCCAACCGATCCTCTCGAACAACGCATGGATGCGCGCGCTGTCCACGAAGAGCAGCTGGTGGACCCATATCCCGGCCAACAGCACTACACACACGACTGCACCGGCAAGCTGGAACTGTTTCGCCCGGCGGAGTGCTGCCGGCGCGAACGCGAAGAGAGCCGCAGCATAGATACCGAAAATCGGCATCAGCGGCATGTGGTACCGGGAATGGCCGAAAGCCAGCGTGTGCACCCCGGTGATGGCGACCACAGGCAGCAGCAGTATCGCGTGCATTCGCCAGCCCGGAGGAGCGATCCACATGCCGAGAGCCCCTGCGACAACCACACCAGCGTAGCCAAGCACGATGACAACCGACGCGGCGATGCCGAACCAGGTTGGAGGCCGGAAGAGTCCCTGTTGGATTCCGGCAGCGTACTCCCGCTCGAGGCCCCAGAAATCAGAGAACTTGATGATCGAGCGCCTGATCGTAATCCCGGGATTCGCCACCATGTACTCGACGGCCTTGCCCTGTGCCCACTTGTCCTTCTGCCCCTCGGTGAACTGCTCCCCGGGACGCTCCTGCCACAGCGCATAGGACCAGTTCTTCTCGCCTTGCAGCGCCACCGCGTCCCACATCCGGTCCTCAGGCGTGTCCTCGTAGTTGCCCATCCGCAGGTTCAGCCCGCCCATCGTGTCCACGACGGTGAAGACGCCCTGGAGCCTCGTGTTTCGGACCACCCACGGACCAATCGTGAGGCAGAAGCCTGACAAGAGCACAAGCGGCAGCACGATACGCGAGCGCATGGTGCCTGGAACGAGCACCGCGAGCATCGGACAGAGCACCAGCGGAAAAGGCCACAGGACGCTGCGCGTCAGCGCCGCGAGCCCGAGCGCGACGCCACAGGCCAGCGCGGTCCACGCACGCGGCTGTTGGATCAGCAGTACCGCAAGCAGCAGGAACGTGAGGAGCAGGAACGTGAACAGTGTCTCGGTGAGGATCGTGAAGTTGAAGAAGATAAGGGATGGGTAGAGCCAGCAGATCGCCGCTGCGTACCTGCCAATGGTGGCATTGAAGGTCAGTCGTCCAAGGTTGAAGACGACCGCCGTCGTTCCAAGGGCGAGCAGGATCTGGACGGCGCGTACGACCTGCAGGTTGCCTCCACCAGTCACACTCCAGAGCGCGGCGACAAGTCCCGAGAAAAGCGGGGGACGCATCGACGTCGGGTGCACGGCGTCCATGCCGAACACGCCGTGCCCGAGGACGTTGGATGCGAGCTGGACGTAGTGCTGCTCGTCGACGATTGGGGTGCCGAGGGACCGCGTGTACCAGAGCAGCGCCACCCGCAGAATCAGCCCGACGAGGAGTGCCGATCGAAGGACGAGGCGCCCGCCATCATGTGCGGGTTCGGGCGTCATCGACTGGTGGCCGATACGGAGAACGTCCGCTCGAGCCTGGTGACGTTACCCTGCTTGTCCTTCACTGAAACGATGATCGAGCCACGGTCGATCGGAGGGACAGGGGCATTGAGGGGCAACGTCCAGATGTGGTCTCCGGATTCGACCAGGAACCCTGCCAGCTCGGTCCTTGCCGCCTTGCCGTTCACCGAGAAGCTCGCGCGGACCGAAAACGAGCGAGGGTCCAGTCCCGAGTAATAGTCGAACGCGCCGATCCTGATCTGGGTTACCGGGTCAGCGTTGTTTCCAGGTCGCGGCAGCGAGATCGTCAACGTGGGCCGCAGATCGTCCTGGAACCACCCTCGTCCTTTGAAGGCCTGCGCGGGTGAGCTGATCGGTGCACCGAGATCGACCCACCGCGCGAACGTCACCTTCTCCTCGTCCGTCAGGGGCGGTACGCCCGAGTCGGGCGGAGGGCACGTGCCGGTAAAGTCGATGTCTGCTTCATTCGGATCGGCCCCCGGCGGCAGGGTGCGGGGATCGCCCGGCACCGATTCAGTCGCGAAGTCTTTGTTCGTCCAGCCGTCAAGGCGGCGCCCGAACACCCTCCACACGAGCAGGCTGCGCCTGGACTGAAACGCACGAACGTAGCGGGAGAGGTTCGTCTGGCGCCATCCCCGACCG
>Ga0207701_10002469_pt1 | contig 19157 bp, 18 predicted proteins | sample KBSSwiSSwithPhiX_FD_184294 | JGI IMG/M metagenome (GOLD analysis project Ga0207701, IMG submission 184294) | Switchgrass rhizosphere bulk soil microbial communities from Kellogg Biological Station, Michigan, USA, with PhiX - S5 (SPAdes) (version 2) | ecosystem: Environmental > Terrestrial >... | reverse complement strand
CGTCCAGCTTCCGGCGCCACATAGATCGAAAGCCGGCCGGCGGCGATCGAGGTCCGGCTGCCGACGTCGAGCCCCTCCGCCTTGTAGTCGCCGTTGCCGATGAAGACGAACGGCGTCTGGCGGACGAGAGCGGTCCCTTCGACGTCGAGGCGGACCGTCAGCGTGCGGAACCGCACCCACGCGTTCGCCAGGCCGATCGCGAACGCCGTCCACTTGCGCCGTCCCTGCCGCCGCTGGATCTCGCGCTCGCGGACGATGCGGACGTACAAACCGAGGCTGACATTGTTGGCGAAGGAATGGTCGTTGACGGCGCCGATGTCGAGCGCGCGCGTGAAGCCCGCGGCAATCGCCTGCGCCGCCTCGTCGACGTCCAGCGGAATGCCTGCATCCTTCGCGAAGTGATTGAGCGTTCCGAGCGGGACGACTCCGAACGTGACGCCCGCGGCGGCGGCGACCGATGCGACCGTCGAGACGGTGCCGTCTCCGCCGGCCGCGACGAGCGTGGAGCCGTCGGCCGCGGCCCGCTCGGCCGCCGCGCGGACCTCCGGGCCGGTGACCGTGCGGACCTCCGCCGCGATCTGCGCGCGCGCGAAAGCCCGCTCGATGCGGCTCCGCGGCGAGCCGTCCGCGGAGCCGGCCGTGCTGTTCAGAATGACGGTGATCCCGCGTCCGCCCGGGTGGCTCACGCGCCCGGCTTCGAAACGGGAGCCCCGTTGACCACGGTCATCTCGGCGAAGGCCAGCGCGGGATGACCGCCGCGCGCTTCGGTCAGGCGGTTCATGTCGTCCCAGATCCTCTTGATGTCCGCCGGGGCGTTGTCGGGGATCGACGCGTCGCGCCACGTGAAGATGTCGATGAAGTAGGTCCCGCTCGCGTCCTGCCCTTTCAGCGTGACGTGCGGGTCCGGCCGCACCAGGTCGAGGCGCCGCGCGGTGGTCCAGTGATCGGCGATCACCTTCGCGAGTTCCGCCTCGGCGCCCGCTTTGGCGCGGAACGTCACCATGACGGTTTCCGGATCTGCCGGCGCCGCCGTCGTTGCGACCGCGGCGAGTCCCACGAGCAACGCGAGAGTCCTGATCATTGCGGCCTCCCTTCTCCGGCGCATCTCGAGATGCGCACTACTTCCAGAAACCAGTGACCGATTCGATACGGCCGTCGGGGTCGAGCGTGAAGACGTTGGTGCCGCGCGCGCGCGGCTGGCCGTCTGGACCGATCGCGGTCCAGTCGCACAGCACCGTGCCCTGGCAATGGTGCACGTCCCCCTCGCGCTGCATGCGGAAGCCGGGCATGAACCGCTGCGCCGCGCCGATGTGCACGGTCAGCTCGCGCGTGCCCTCCACGCAGCTGAAGCGATCGCGCAGCCGCACACCGTCGGTGGCGATGGCGCCGAGGCCTGCCGCGCGAGCGGCCTCGTCGGTCTCGTTCCACGAGGCGAACCACGCGTCGGCCAGGGCCGCGGGATCCGCGTGGAGCTCGTTGGCCACGACGTTCGCGAAGACCGAGAGCTGGTAGCGCCAGCCCTGCACGTGCTCGTCGCGGACCGCGGCGTCGGCGAACTGGTGCAGCAGGTGCAGGCGCGTGCCGCGGCCGGCCGGCTCGAGCCGGATCGTCACCAGCGACGACCCCGGCGGGATCGGTTTTCCGCTCACGTAGCCGTAGCTGAAGACGATGCGCGACGGCGCGCTGACTTCGACGACTTCTCCCGCGGCCTCGACGCCGCCGGGGTAGCGCACCAGGACGCGGCCGCCGGGGCGGGCGTCGATCGTCGAGCCCTCGCCCCACCACGCCGCCCAGCGTGACGAGTCGGTGAAGTAGCGGAAGACCGCCGCGGGAGGCGCGCCGATGACGATGGTGCGATCGAGCTGTTGCGTCAGCGTAGTCACGAGTGTCTCCTTCGCCGGCGCGCCGGTTGCGGCCCGCGCCGTGTCTGTTCGAGCTCCGCCTGCAGCTTCAACCGCCACAGCACGTCGTCCCACATCCGCTCGAGCTCCAGCCCTACCGGCCCGAGCGCCTCGCGGTTCGCCTTGTAATAGCGGTGGCGATGATCGCGGCGGCACTCGACCAGGCCCGCGTCGCTGAGCGCGCGCAGGTGCAGCGACACCGCGCCGAACGAGACGTCGGGCATGGCGGCGTGGATGTCGCCGGCCGCCCGCTCGCGCTTCCACACCAGCCGCAGGATCTCGCGGCGGCGGGGAGAGGCGACGGCGGAGAGGACCGTGCTGTCGAGCACGGTTGTCACTTTAGATCAAACTAAAATGAGATGTCAAGCAGCAGAAATCAGATGGTGTGGGTCAGCCCTTTATGGGCTGACCGGCGGAGAGCCAGCCTCAGCTCGGGCGCGATCGCCGAATCGATGACCGCGAGCTCGCGCACGAAGTCCCCTTCGCGCACCGCGAGCGGCACGCCGTCGCGATACACCAGCCGGTTGCGCCCCGCGGCGCGGATGCGATCGCCGGCAGTGACGATGCCGACGAGGTTGAGGGGATCGGCGGTGCTGATCGTCAGCAAGCGCCCTTCGTGCGGCGTGCGCCGCACCTCGCGCAGGCGTTCGACGGCGCGCGGCAGCGCGAACTGCTCCCCCGACATGCCCGACACGAACCGCCCGCCGCGGATCTCGCCGCGCGCCTCGAGACGGCGGTAGACGCGAGTCAGATCGCGCCACGGCGCGGCCAGCGTTTCGCGGGCCAGGATCCGCCGGAAGACGACGCCGTAGCGACGCAGCAGCGCCCAGGCCTGCGCCTCGATCGCCTGCTCGTGCTCCTCGCGAGACACGCCGGCATCTGCCGGCGGCTCGATCGCGGTCCAGCGGCCGGCAAAAGTGAAGCGCCGATCGAGCGACGCCGGCCGCCCTTCGGCGCTCCAGACCAGCGCGCGGACGCCCGAGAAGCCGTCGGACGCGGCCAGTCCTGCGGCGACGAGCGTGCCGAGCGCGGCCCGCGCCTCCTCGTCATCCAGCTTCAGCGCCCCGCGCAGATCGTTGAAGAACGATGCGCCGCGTTCTCGCAGGTGCGCGAGCAGCCGCCGTGCCGCGTCGCTCAGCGGGATCGCCGCAGGATCGAGCGCGCCGCGCAGCGCCTGCCACGCCGGCCCGTGCTCGCGGAGCAACAACGCGATCGGCGTGGCCGGCACGAGCGGCCGCGGCGAGCGAGGCGGTGGGGGCGCGTCCCGGGTGGACGCGATCGCCGGATCGGCGCCTGGCGGCGACAGGCGCGTCCACGCAACCTCACCCGCGAGACACAGCATGTCGAGCATCCCCGTCTCGTACTTGTCGACGCGTGACGGCAGCACCGATCGTTCCCACGCCGCGGCGGCGAGCTCGAAGCCGTCGAGGACGCCGATCGCCTCGCGCAGCCCGTCCGGGCCGGTCAGCCGATCCGCGGGATCCACGTGCTGCCACTTGAACAGGAACCGCATGAAGTCGGCCGGCGTGACCGGCTCGATCTCGGCGCGCAGGCGGTTGACGGTGTAGCGATGAATGCGCGCCAGCAGCGTGCGATCGCAGAACTCGAGAGCGCGTGCGCCGGGACAGAAATGCCCGCGGAGAATCGTCCCTTCGGCTTCGAGCGCGAGCAGCGCGGCGTCGATGTCGCGAACGGGGATCGCGGCGTCAGCCGCGAGCGCGTCGGCGGTCGTCGGGCCCACGATCGTCAGGCGCCCGCGGACCAGCTCGACGATCGCGTTCGCGCGCGTCCAGGTGCGCAGCCGCGACGGCGGCGGCGTGACCGGTGGATCGAGGCTGACCGCCGGATCGACCGCAAGCAGCTCCGGCACGCGCTCGGTGGCGATCAGCCGGCCGCCCGCCAGCGTCGCCCGCCCGCGCGCCCGCAGCTCGGCGATCAGCTCCGGCGCGATGGCCTCGCACTCGGCGCTCGTCAGGAAGCCGCCGGTCATCAGCGCATCGTGCAGCTCGTCGGCGTCGCGTGGATCGGGACGTTCCTCCTCGCGGACCCGTTCGATGGCGGCGGGGTCGAGCGCGCCGAGATCGTCGCGGCGATCCGCGCCGCGGCGCATCTGCACGGCGTGGCTGCGCCGCTCTTCGAGCGGCGCGTCGTCGAGAAACGCGTAGGGGCGCGCGTCGAGGATGTGGTACGCGAAGAGCGACGGCTGCGGCGTGTCGCGCGCGACCAGCTGCAGCTCGCCGCGGTGGATGCGCTCGAGCACCCGGCGCAGCCCCTCGAAGTCCATCGCTTCCTCGAGGCAGTCGCGCACCGCCTGGTTGACGAGGGGATGGTCGGGGATCTCGCGATCGCCGGGAATGTTCTCGAGGCAGGCGGCGGCGTCGGGGAAGACCGAGGCGAGCAGATCCTCCGCGAGCATGCGCTGGATCTGCGGCGCCACCTTGCGCCCGCCGCGGTTGCGCGGCACGGCCAGCGACAGCGTGCCGCACCAGCGCCATCGCGTCTCGAACACCGGCGCGTCGAGGAACGCCTGCACCAGCACATCGCGCGTGGTCTCGGGGTGGAGATAGCGGAAGACGTCGGCCAGCGGGAACGAGTGCAGCGGTCCGAGCGACAGCATCAGCGCGTCCTCGGTGGCGGCGGCCTGCAGCTCGAAGTTGAACTGCCGGCAGAATTTCTTGCGCAGCGCCAGCGTCCACGCCTTGTTGATCCGGCTGCCGAACGGCGCGTGCAGGACGAGCTGCATGCCGCCCGACTCGTCGAAGAAGCGCTCCAGCACCAGCGTCTGCTGCGTCGGCATGACGCCCAGCCCGCGGCGCCCTTCCGCGAGGTAGGCCAGCGCCTGCGCCCGCACCTCCGGCTCCTCACAGACGTCGGCTAGGCGGGACTCGTCGCCGGTCTCGAGATACGCCTCGACGTCGCGCCGCAGGTCGCTGACCGCCTGCGACAGCTCGTCGCTTCGCGCCGGCGCCTCACCCAGCCAGAACGGGATGGTCGGCGGAATGCCGTGCGCATCGGCGACGCGCACGGTGCCGGCGACCACCTGCAGGATGCGCCACGACGCGTTGCCGAGCTGAAAGATGTCCCCGGCGTTCGACTCGATCGCGAAGTCCTCGTTGAGCGTGCCGACGAACGTCTCGCCGGGATCGAGGACGACGCGGTAGTCCGCGATCTCCGGGATGGCGCCCCCCGATGTCAGCGCGAGCAGCCGCGATCCGCGGCGGCCGCGCACCGTGCGGTTCACCTCGTCGCGGTGCACCAGCGCCGCGCGCCGTCCGCGCCGCGTCGAGAAACCCTCCGCCGTCATCGTCAGCACGGCGTCGAATTCCTGGCGCGTCAGCGCGCGATACGGCCACGCCCGCCGCACCACTTCGAACAGCTCGTCCTCGCCGTACTCGCGGCACGCGCACTCCGCGACGATCTGCTGCGCCAGGACGTCGAGCGACCGATCGTGCGGCACGATCGCGTCCAGCTCGCCGCGGCGCACCGCGCGCAGCAGCGCGACGCATTCGACGAGATCGTCCTGCGTCGTCGCGAACAGGCGTCCTTTCGGCGTGCCGCCGATGGTGTGTCCCGAACGGCCGACCCGCTGCAGCAAGGTGGCGATCCGCTGCGGCGATCCGATCTGGCAGACGAGATCGACGTGCCCGATGTCGATCCCGAGCTCCAGCGACGCCGTGGCCACGATGGCGCGGAGCGAGCCCTGCTTCAGCCGCGCCTCCGCGTCGAGCCGCGTCTCCTTGGACAGGCTGCCGTGGTGCGCCGCGACCGCGTCGTCGCCGAGACGCTCGCTGAGGTGACGCGCCAGACGCTCGGCCATGCGCCGCGTGTTCACGAACACCAGCGTCGTGCGGTGCTCACGGATCAGCCCGGCCAGCCGGTCGTAGTACTCCTCCCACACTTCGTGGGCCATCACCGCTTCGAGCGGCGAGCGCGGGATCTCGATCTGCAGGTCCATCGCGCGGCGGTGGCCCTCGTCGACGATCGCGCAGTCGGCGCCGGCGGTCAGATAGCGGGCGACCTCCTCGATCGGCTTCTGCGTCGCCGACAGGCCGATGCGCACCAGCGGGCGCTCGGCCACCTGCTGCAGCCTTTCGAGCGACAGCGCCAGGTGCGTCCCGCGCCGCGTCCCGATCACCGCGTGAATCTCGTCGACGATGACCGTCCGCACGGTGCGCAGCATGTGGCGGCTCCGCTCGGAGGTGAGCAGCAGGTACAGCGACTCGGGCGTCGTCACCAGGATGTGGGGCGGCGTGCGGATCATCGCGGCGCGCTCGGCCTGCGCCGTGTCGCCGGTGCGCACGGCGGCGGTGATCTCCGGTACGCGGACCCCCGCGTCCTTCGCGAGCTGCCGCATCGCGCGCCGCGGCTCCGCCAGGTTCTTGTGAATGTCGGCGCTCAGCGCCTTCAGCGGCGAGACGTAGACGACTCGTACTTCGTCCGGCAGCGGGGCTTCGAGCCCTTCACGGGTCAGCTCGTCGATGGCGCTGAGGAACGCCGCGAGCGTCTTGCCTGACCCGGTCGGGGCGGCGATCAGGGTGTGGCGGCCGTCGCGGATCGCGGTCCAGCCGCGGGTCTGCGCCGCCGTCGGGACGCCTATCGAGTCGGTGAACCACCGCTGAACGAGTGGATGGAAATCCGGGAATGCCATGACTGACCCCTTGCCGCCGAGCGGAAGAGTTCAGGATATCGCAGGTGGGGAAGGCTGGGCGGAAACGGCCGAGGTCGCTAGCGGCGGGAGCGCTTACTGCGGGGCTCGGGGCCGAGATTGACTATGACTTCCTGTTCCTCGGGAGAGTCATCCATGACATTGACTTGCACGACCGAGCGCATCCCGAGGACACCGGGGTTGCGGTCGAAGCTGATCACGCGCGCGTCATTGTCCGAGGTGTGGACCCCTTTTAGCGCGTGTTCCAGCGCATCGACGCCGCTCCGGGTTCGTTTCACTGCGCTCACGCGCGTATTGACTGCATGCGCGGTGCCGACTGGAGCTCAGCGCGGCCCGGCGGAGGCGGCGGCGAGGCCAGCAGCGCGAGCCCGACCAGGTACAGCACGGCCGCGGCGAAGGCCAGGTAGCCCGCCGCGGGCGCGATCGGCTCCTGCGCGATCGTGCCGAAGGTCGCCGCGTCGAACAGTGCGACCATGACGCGCGCCGTGCGGCTGCCTGTCGGATCTGACAGGCCGGCGAGGACGACGAACTTCAGGATCAGCGCCGAGCCCAGCGTTATCGCCAGGCTGCGCAGCAGCTCGCGGCGCGCCGGCTGCGTGACGAGGGTGTTGAGCAGCAGCACGAACAGCAGGACGTCGACGAAGAAGAGCGGCAGACCGGTGCGCGGTGTGAGCATCGCCAGCACCTGCGCGGAGCCCGCGAACAGCGACGCCACCACGATCGCGCCGTTGGTATTGGCGAGAATGCTCCTCGAGCCGTGCAGCAGCTGCGCCGGCAGCAGGGCGTGGCCGCGCACCAGCGCGGCGACCAGCATCGTCGCGAGCACCAGCGCGAACAGCGACGGCCCGGCGAAGGTCACCGGCGGACCGGGGCTCACGGCGGCGAGCAGCGTGACGGTCAGGAAGATCACCGGCAGCACGATCGCTTCGCGGACGGCGCTCATTTCCGCGACCTGAACAGCTTGAGAGGATTGAAGTCCGCGGCCTCGCGCGTGATACCCCGCTGCAGCTCCGCGCGCAGTTCGTCGGCGGAGTGCATCTGCAGGTTCTGGTCGTCGACGACCAGCCGTCCGCCGGGCGCGAGCGCGATCGCCTTGTCGACGGCCTTCAACCCCTGGGTGAAGAGCGCGTCGTCGTTGTAGACCCGCCCCCAGCCCTGGCGATAGTACGAATATGCCGTGTAAAACTGGGTGCGCGCGTCTCGTTCCGCTGCATCGGCGCGCGCGAACGCGGCGCGCGCCTCGACGAATTGATCCGCCCTGAAGAAGCGCAGCCCGTCGTCGAACGCCTGCTGATCGATCCGATAGGCGCCCACCGTCGCGGCGAGGCCGCCGGTGACCTGCGCGATCGTCTGCGGCTGCCGCGCGAAGAGCCAGCCGATCGCCGCGGCATAGACGATCGCCAGGGCGACGCCGCCTCCCCGCACGACGGATTCCCGCATCATTCATCCGAGGGGCGTCGCCCCTCGGACTCCCCCACACGCTCTCTCGCTCGCCGCTGCGCCGGCTCGCTCCGTTCGCGTGGCTCGCTCGCTTCGCTCGCTCGCTTTCCGCATTGAATGGCAGGTCACCGCCGTGCCGCATCGGGCACGCGATCGAGGATGAAGCCGCTGATGCTCGAATTGCGGACGTTGGCGTAGAAGTTGTCGCCGAACGAGCAGGCCAGCGTCGAGTTCGCCGAGATCACGCCCGCGATCGCCCACGCGCCCCCTTCCTGGACCAGGATCGGCCCGCCGGAGTCACCCTGGCAGACGGAGCTGAAGTTCGAGGTGAACGCCGTCTGCAGCGTCAGCGACGACACGCCGGTGATCGTGGCGACGCCGGCGCGAAGCGTCGACGTGATGCCCGCCGCATCCTTGCCCCAGCCGGTGAGGACGGCGGTCTCACCGACGCGCGCGTCGCGGCTGAGGAGCAGCGGCACGGCCGTCCGCGGAATGTCGTCGCGCATCAGGACGATCCCGACGTCGAACGACGTGCCGCTGCCGTAGCTCGGATGCGGCGTGAACGACAGCGCGTCGAGCTCAGGTCCGACGCCGAGAAACACCCTGATCGCGGCGGTGGTGGAGGGCAGGCAATGCGCCGCGGTCAGGATCGCACGGGGCGCGATCACGGTGCCGGTGCACGAGCCCGCCTGCAGCCCGTCGCGGTCCTTCATGTTCAGCAGCACCACCGACGAGTTCGCGACGGAGCATTCCGACCCGTTGACGATGGCGGTGGACGAGGAGACCGTCGACCCGAGCGCGCCGCAGGCCGCGCTGATCGGGATCGTCGGCGTCGGCGAGGGCGTCGAGGGGGTGGACGACGATCCGCCGCCCCCGCCGCAGGCCGACGCGAGAAGCATCGCGATGACGAGAAGCCGCTGCCTCATGGCCGATCCTCGATCGATCCTACCGATCATCCCCCGAGTCTCCGTGGTGCACCACCCCGATCCTGTCTTTCGTGGCGTCGGCGGGGCCGGCGGCGTCGAGCGGGTTCAGGGCGGGCAGCGCGGTGCCGGGCCCGGACGCGAGCACGCCGGCCTTCGCGTAGGTGAACAGCTTCTCGCGCGTGTCGGTGATGTCGAGGTTGCGCATCGTGAGCTGGCCGATGCGATCCTGCGGCGTGAACATCGACTCCCCCTTCTCCATCGTCAGCCGCTCGGGCTTGTAGGTGAGGTTGGGGGACGTCGTGTTCTTGACCGAGTAGTCGTTGCCGCGGCGCAGCTCGACGGTGACTTCGCCGGTGACCGCGCGCGCGACCCAGCGCTGCGCCGTCTCGCGCAGCATCATCGCCTGTGGATCGAACCAGCGCCCCTGGTAGAGCAGGCGCCCGAGGCGGCGGCCATTGTCGCGGTACTGCTCGATCGTGTCTTCGTTGTGGATGCCGGTGATCAGCCGCTCGTAGGCGATGAAGAGGAGGGCCATGCCCGGCGCCTCGTAGATGCCGCGGCTCTTCGCCTCGATGATGCGGTTCTCGATCTGATCGCTCATGCCGAGGCCGTGCCGGCCGCCGATGCGGTTGGCCTCCAGCATCAGCTGCACGCTGTCCTTGAAGGTGATCCCGTTGAGCGCGACGGGCAGCCCCTCCTCGAAGCGGACGGCGACCTCCTCCCGCTTCACCGCGACCTCGTCGCGCCAGAACGCCACGCCCATGATCGGCTGCACGATGGTCATGCCGGTGTCGAGCCGCTCGAGGTCCTTGGCCTCGTGCGTCGCGCCGAGCATGTTCGAGTCGGTCGAGTAGGCCTTCTCGGCGCTCATCTTGTAGGCGAAGCCGGCCGCCGTCATGTAGGCCGACATCTCGGCGCGTCCGCCCAGCTCGTCGATGAACTGCTGATCGAGCCAGGGCTTGTAGATCTTCAGCGACGGGTTGGCGAGCAGGCCGTAGCGGTAGAACCGCTCGATGTCGTTCCCCTTGAACGTGCTGCCGTCTCCCCAGATGTTGACCTCGTCTTGTTTCATCGCGCCGACGAGCATCGTGCCGGTGACGGCGCGGCCGATCGGCGTGGTGTTGAAGTAGGGGACGCCGGCGGTGGAGATGTGGAACGCGCCGCACTGGAGCGCGGCAATCCCTTCGGCGACGAGCTGCGGGCGGCAGTCGATGAGGCGCGCCTTCTCGGCGCCGTACTGCAGCGCCTTGCGGGGGATCTCGTCGTAGTCAGGTTCGTCGGGCTGGCCGAGGTTCGCGGTATAGGCGTAAGGGATCGCCCCCTTGCCGCGCATCCAGTGCAGCGCGGCGCTGGTGTCGAGGCCGCCGGAGAACGCGATGCCGACCTTCTGGCCGGCGGGAAGATGCTGCAGAATCGTGCTCATGCTGAGACGATCGACTCTACATCAGGTACGATGCACGCCGTGAGGGAGCCTTCGAGCGAACTGCGCGCGCAGTTCGGCGACGTCGACATCTACCTGTTCGATCAGCTGCTGCGCGGACGCTTCGACCGGCGCCGGCGGATCCTCGACGCGGGCTGCGGCTCAGGCCGCAACCTGCGCTACTTCCTGGCCGCCGGCTTCGACGTCTACGCCATCGACGAAGATCCGGCGGCGGTGTCGGCGGCGCGCAAGCTGGCGGCAAGCGCGGCGCCGAAGCTGCCGCCCGACAACATCCGCCAGGGCACGCTGCATGCGCTGCCCTGGGCCGACGCGCGCATGGACGCGGTGATCTGCAGCGCGGTGCTGCACTTCGCGCGCGACCGCAGCCATTTCGATCGCATGCTGGACGAGATGTGGCGCGTGCTGGCGCGCGGCGGGATGTTCTTCGCGCGGCTCGCCTCCAGCATCGGCCTCGAGTCGCGGCTCACCGACACCACCGGCCGCGTCAAGCTGCCCGACGGATCCGATCGCTTCGTGGTCGACGAGCAGCTGCTGCTCGACGCCGCCTACGAACGCAACGCCGCGCTGCTCGATCCGATCAAGACGACGAACGTCCAGAACCAGCGCTGCATGACGACCTGGGTGCTGCAGAAGGGCTAGCGGCTGTCGTTGCGGCGCGCGGCGACGTAGCCGGCGCGGGCCCGCACCTTGTAGCCGTCGCGGCTCACGCGCACGCGGATGCTGTGGTACTGCCCGTCGCCCGGCGTGGGGGAGGAGTAGCCGAGCACGTACTGGTGGTTCAGCTCGTCGGCGATGTTGGCGGTCGCGGTCTCCAGGTCCGCGGTGTCACGGACGACTTCGGTGCGGCCGCCGCTCTGGTTGGTGATCTCGCTCAGCGTCGCGACGCTGACCTTCTGCGCGATCGCCTGCGTCCCGGGCGTGTCGATCGCGATGGCGTAGACGAACGCGTCGCTGCGCACCAGCGCCGGACGCAGATCGTGCAGCGTGATGTCGCTGGCCGTGTCGGCGCCGTCGGTGATCAGCACCAGCGCGGCGCGCTCGCGCGGACGACGATCGAGGTAGGGGATCGCCGCGCCGATCGCGTCGTAGATCGCCGTGCTCCCGGTCGGATAGAGCCTGCCCAGGCTCTCGTGCACGCCGGCCGGATCGGTCTTCCAGCCGAAGAGCAGCCGCGGCTGATGGTTGAAGGCCATCACGAAGAACGCGTCCGTCGGCGCCAGCAGGTTCAGCAGGAACCGCTCGACCGCGTTCTCGGCATCCTTGATCTTGCGCCCGTACATGCTCTCGCTGATGTCGAGCAGCAGCCCGAGCCCGAGCGGCACGCGCTCGCTGGTGAACTGCGTGATCGCGACGGGCTTGCCGTCCTCGAACATCTCGAACGCCTCGCGCGGCAGGCCGACGGCGAGCTTGCCCTCGGCGTCGCGCACCGTCGCCGTCACGACGGTCACTTCGACGCTCGAGCGCAGGCGTTGATCGCTTTGCACCACCGGCGTCTGCGCGCCGAGCGTGGCGCACGCGAGCGCCAGCGCGAGCGCGGCACACGCCAGCTCGATCGCGGTCGGTACGGCGAGGCGGCCGTTCACCGCTCAAGTCTACTCCCCGTTTAAGATGGGCCATGCCAAATCGCGTGCTCGCGGCGTGCGTCGCCGCCGCCCTCATCGTCACGCCGGCCGTGTCCGCCGTCGCGCAGTCGCCCGACGAACGGACCCGGGCGATCGTCGACGGCGCCGCGTTCAAGCAGGCCGCCGCCTTCATCAAGAGCGACCAGGACCGCTTCGTCAGGGAGCTCGTCACACTGACCGAGATCCCGGCCCCTCCGTTCAAGGAGCAGGCGCGCGCGAAGGCGTTCATGGAGATGCTGCGCCAACAGGGCCTCAGCGATGTCGAGATGGATGCCGAAGGAAACGTGATCGGCATCCGCCGCGGCACGAATCCGGGTGGACGCCTGCTGCTCGTCAACGCACACCTCGATACCGTGTTCCCGGAAGGCACCGACGTGAAGGTGCGCCGCGACGGCACGAAACTGATGGCGCCGGGCGTCGGCGACGACACCCGCGGGCTCGCCCTGGTCCTCGCCCTCGTCCGCACGATGGACGCGGCGAAGCTCCAGACCGCCGACGACATCCTGTTTGCCGGCAACGTCGGCGAAGAGGGTGAAGGTGATCTGCGCGGCATCAAGTTCCTGCTCAAGAAGGGCAAGTACAAGGATCGGATCGCGCAGGTGGTGGCCATCGACGGCGGCGATGTCGACTCGGTCACCCGCGGCGGCGTCGGCAGCCGCCGCTACCGCGTCACGTTCAAGGGACCGGGCGGCCACAGCTACGGCGCGTTCGGGCTCGTCAACCCCGCCTTCGCCATGGGCAGCGCCATCGCCAGGTTCTCGCGCATGCAGGTGCCGGCCGCGCCGAAGACGACGTTCAACGTCGGCGTTGTCTCGGGCGGCACTTCGATCAACGCGATTCCCTCCGAGGTGTCGATGGACGTCGACATGCGATCGGAGTCGTGCGCCGAGCTGGCGAAGGTGGACGAGTCGTTCCTCGCGATCGTCCGCGCCGCGGTCGACGAAGAGAACGCCGCGCGATCGACGAAGGAGGGGCGCATCGCCGCCGACCCCAGATTGATCGGCGAGCGGCCGTGCGGCGAGACCGCGGCGGCCTCGCCGATCGTGCAGGCGGCGGCCGCGGCCATCAAGGCCTTCGACGGCCGCCCGACATTCACGATCAGCAGCACCGACGCGAACATTCCCATGAGCATGGGACTGCCGGCGATCACCATCGGCCGCGGCGGTCCGGGCGGCCGCGCGCATTCACCCGACGAGTGGACCGACGTCGATGCGGCGACCAACGTGCGAAATGTCCAGGTCGCGCTGGCCATCGTCCTGACCGTGGCCGGCGGGCGGTGATACGATCCGGGGACTTTCCCGGGGGCCGGCCCGCTGACGGCCCGGCCCTGGTGATCTGGAGGCTTTGATGAAGCGCTGGCTGATGACGTCGCTGACCGTGTTCGCGCTGTGCTCGCCGGCCCTGCGGGCCGACGTCACCGTAGTGCAGACGACGACGGTCGAGGGAGGCATGGCGGCGATGGGCGGCGGCGCCGCCCCGTCGCCGACGACCACGACGAAGGTGAAGGGGCAGAAGAGCCGAACCGACGTCGACATCCCGAGCATGATGCAGATCGCGACGATCACCGATCTGCCGGCCAAGCAGGTGATCATCCTGCGGCCCGATCAGAAGACCGCGACCTACGTCTCGCCGGCCGGATCGACCGCCGGCACCGGGGCCCCGGCCGGCACCGTGCCGCCGAACGTCACGCCGCCCAGCGTCGACGCCTCGATCAAGCCGACCGGCAAGTCGCAGGTGATCGACGGCATCAGCTGCGACGAGTACGCCTTCACGTCGTCCATCGCCATGTCGGAGATGGGCGGAGGGCAGATGCCCCCCGAAGCCGCAGCGATGATGAAGGACATGAAGATGAACATGGTGGGCTCGATGTGGGTGGCGAAGGAAGTCCCCGGCGCCGCCGAATACATCGCGTTCCAGAAGGCCGCGGCCTCGAGCGATATGGGCTCCGCGATGGCCAACGCCACCGGCATGAAGATGCCCGGCATGGAGAAGATGCAGAAGGCGATGGCCAGCATGAACGGCATGGCCTACCTGACCGAAATGCAGATGACCGTCGAGGGCACCGGGCAGATGGCCGACATGATGAAGCAGATGGGCCCGATGAAGATCACCGTCAAGGTGACCTCGGTGAAGACCGACTCGATCGGCGACGACCAGTTCACGGTCCCCTCCGACTACAAGGTAATCAAGCAGTAGCGCATTCACCCGACGTCTGCCTGCGCGCTGAGGCGCGCGGGCAGGATCTGCTCGAAGATCACCCCGGCCTCTTCGCCGGTCCCGTGCTTCCGCACGACGGTACGGCCGCGCCACGCGCCGCGATGCACCGGCGTTCCCGGCTCTCCTCCTGGCGCCGGCGCGGTGGTGAGGTAGATCTCGTCGACGAGGTCCGCGTCGATCAACGACGCCGCGAACGTGCGGCCGCCGACACACGAGACGCGCTCGATCCCCATGGTCACCAGTTGCGCAAACGCCGGTCGCGGATCGGCGCGGTCCATCACCAGCGGCACGATCCACGGCCGCGGCTCGAGCGCGCTCCGCATCGTGTCGAGCGCCGCGGGCGAACCGAGCACGATGACCGGTATGTCGGGGACGTTGAAGATCAATTCCGCGGCGGGATCGAGACCACGCATAGTCGCGACGATCTGCACGGGATGCCGTGGGTAGCCAAGCGCCGCCCGCAGTTGCACCAGTTCCGGATGCCAGACGGAGAAGACCACTCCGCTGCCGCGGACCGTGGCGGCGCCGGCGAGGACCGCCTGCGCGGCGACCCGCGACAGTCCTTCGTAAATCAGGTGCGTGTCGGTGTCGCCGCCGCCGAGCGTGCCGGGATTCCCAGCGCCGGTGTTTCCATCCGCCGATTGCACGAAGACGAGCGAACAGGCGGGACGTCGAGGAGTGTGCGGACGCGTCACATAGAACGGCCCGTCGAACAGCCCCGACGTCCACTCGTTGCCGATCGCGTCCATGCCGGGCTCGGGCCGGTCGAGGTCGGTGACGTAGCGCGGCAGCGGCGCGGCGGTGGCGCGTCGGAGCTTGTCCGCCGCCCATCGCTCGAAGCGCTCGCGCCAGCGATCGGTGCCGACCTCTTCTGCATGCATCGGGCGCTCGCTCAGGTCAGTACCTTGCATGCCACAGCCGATGGAGGGTGGTGGCCATGCGCAGCAGAACCGAGGAAACCCCGCCACGCCAGCGGGATCGCGACCGTCAGCCCGGCAGCAGCCGCCTGGACGAGCCGCGTAATTTCGAGACGGAGGTCAGTGACGGCGGCGTGAATTACGACGCACCCTTCGGCCCCGACGGGGAACCCATGGAGGATGAGAGCATCAATACACATGGTTCCGAGCGCTGAATAGTCGGGCCACCCCGGCCCGACTCCCTGCCCCTTTCTTCTCCGGACTTTTCACCAGCGGAAATCGGCGACATTCAATCACGGATGCGGCGAGTTCGAGCGCAGCGATCATCCCGGCATCGCCATCGCGCTCGCGTGCTCCCGCTGGCGATCGCGCCAAGCTCATCGTGAAGAGAGTTCCCGCTGAAGACTCGGCCGAGGGGCTGAGTCCACCGAGGAAGTCACAAGCGTGATCGCGATGGGGGACTAGTCCGGGGACGTAAGACGTTTTACGCAGGACGTAATGGTGGCACCGGAAGTCGCCGAAATTCCGAACAAATCCCGCTACTCCGGGAGGGTACGTGGCTTGCGATTGATCCCGTCATTCGGGATCCCATTCTGGAGGCAGGCAATGAAAAAAGCTGGTACGGCAGTCGCGCTGGCTGTCGCGGGCGCGTTGGTGGCATGGAGCTGCGGTGGCGGGGGCGGCGGAAGCACCCAGCCGACGCCTTCCGGCGGCGGCAACACCTCGGCGGTCACCATCACGATCACCGGACAAGGGGGCAAGCTGGCGTTCTCGCCGAACCCGGCCACCGTTTCGCCGGGTCAGCTCGTGGTGTTCAAGAACAACGACGTCACGGCGCATCACATCATGCTGGACGACGGCACGGTGCAGACGCCGGACATCAACCCCGGGGCGACGAGCCCGGCGGTGGCCATGGGGACCAACGGGTCGCTCAGCTACCACTGCATCATTCACCCCGGCATGGTCGGCGGGTTCAACGGGACGTCGGGTGAGCCGCCGCCCAACTGCAACCAGGCTTACTGCGACTGATCCTGACGCGGGTCATTTCCGCGGGATCGGCGCGATGGCGTCGGTCAGCGGCCCGGCCAGTTCGTCGTAGACGCGGTGCAGGTACCAATCGACGAAGTAGATCTTGAACTGCTCGTTCAGCTTCGGATCGTCCTTCGTCATCGCCAGCATGTCGTCTTTCAGGCGCGGGAGCATCGCCTCCCGCGCCTGGTCCGCATCCAGGCCGCGCGCCTTCGCCTCCTTGCCCTCCTTCAGCATCTCGCGCATCGCGTGCATCTGCGCGTGCAGCAGCGTCTCGTCGCGCAGCGGCTCGCCGTGGCCGGGCACCAGCACGGCCGCGTCGAGCGCGTCGATCTGCTCCAGCGTGTCGAGCCAGCCGGTCGGGTAGCTGCTCAGCGCGAACGAGATCGGGTTCACCAGCAGATCGCCGGTGACGACGATCCTGTCGGCCGGCAGGTAGAGGAACGAGTCCCCCGGCGTCACGGCGCGATCGTGGTGCCGCACCTGGATCTCGCGGTCGCCGAGGTGAATCACGAGCCTGTCCTGGTAGGTCGTGTTCGGCAGCACCAGGTGCGCGTTCTTCTTCTGCTCCAGGAAAAAGCGATCCTCTTCGAGCAGCGGCTGCAGCGCGCGGTCGGACTGCGCGCGCGTCTCGAGATCCTTGAGGTAGCCGGGCAGCTGTGACTCGAGGCCCGGTCGGTTGAACTCGATCGCCGGCCCCGCCATCATCTCGCGCGACTTCTCGTGCGCCACGACCTTCACGTCGGGGAACGCCTTCGTGTAGGTCTCGGTGCCGTACCAGTGATCCCAGTGCCAGTGCGAGTAGACGACGTAGCGCACCGGCTTCGGCGTGAGCTTGCGGATCTCGGCGAGGACCATCGCCGACGAAGCCGGGGTGCCGTTGGTATCGAAGACCAGCACGCCGTCGTTCGACACGATGGCGATCGAGTTGCCGTCGAGCCCGACGTCGCCGTAGGGCTGCGAGATGAACAGGTAGACGCCTTTCGACACTTCGATGGTCTTCGGCGCCGGCCGCACGTGCTCGGCGCACACGACGAGGCCGGCGACGATGAACGCAAGCAGGATGGCGAGCGCGCGGCTGGGTCTCATCCCCACTTTATAATTCACGCATGCCGTTACTGATCACCGCGTGCGTGGCGTTCGTCACATTCCTGCAGGGGCAGTCGACCGCGAATGCGGTCCCGGGCGACCCCGCGGCGCGCGCCCGCGCGATCCTCGCGTTGTTCACCGCGAAGGACTTCTCGAAGATCGAGGCGCAGTTCGACGACAAGATGAAAGGCGCGCTGCCTCCCGGCCGCCTCGAAGCGCTGTGGGCGACACTCCAGGGACAGGCCGGGGCGTTCAAGGGCTGCAGCGCCGACTCGCGGATCCGGACCATTGCCGACAAGACGATGGTGATCACCGCGTGCGACTTCGAACGGGCGAAAGTGGACGCACAGATCGCGTTCGACCAGTCCGGACGGATCAGCGGACTGGCCTTCCGTCCCGCCGGCGGGGGCGCCGCCGACACGCCGTACGCCTTGCCCTCGTACGCCAATTCATCCGCCTACGCCGAGGAGGACCTGACGATCGGCTCCAGCGAGTGGGCGCTGCCGGGGACGCTCGCCATGCCCGCCGGCGCCGGTCCATTTCCCGCGGTGATCCTGGTGCACGGCTCCGGTCCGAACGATCGCGACGAGACGATCGGCGCGAACAAGCCGTTCAAGGATCTCGCGTCCGGCCTCGCCTCGCGCGGCATCGCCGTCCTGCGCTACGACAAGCGGACCAGGACGCACGCCGCCAGGGCGGCCGCAATTCCCGGGCTCACCGTGAAGGAGGAAGTGATCGACGACGTGCTCGAGGCGGCGAAGGTCCTGCGCGGCCGTCCGAAGATCGATCCGGCGCGCGTATTCGTGCTCGGCCACAGCCTCGGCGGCATGCTGATCCCGCGCATCGCCGCCGCCGATCCGAAGTTCGCCGGCTTCGTCGTCATGGCGGGGGCAGCGCGCCCGGTGGAGGACGCGATCGTCGCGCAGACGACTTACCTGGCGAATGCCGACGGCGCCGTCTCGCCGGAGGAGCAGAAGGGCATTGACGAGGCCATGAAGGTCAGCGCCGAGGTGAAGGCGCTCACACCGGAGGACGCCAGGACCGGGAAGACGATCTTCGGTGTGCCCGCGGCCTACTGGATCGATCTGCGCGGCTACGACCCGCCGTCGGCGGCGAAGGCGATCGTGGCGCCGATGCTGGTGCTGCAGGGGGAGCGCGACTATCAGGTGACGATGGAGGAGTTCGCCCGGTGGAAGGGGTCGCTGGGGTCGCGGCGCGACGTCACGTTCCACAGCTATCCGGCGCTGAACCACCTGTTCATCGCCGGGACCGGACCCAGCCGTCCCGCCGAGTACCAGGTCGCCGGCCACGTCGACGAAGCCGTCATCCGCGACATCGCCGCCTGGGTGGTGGGGGGGCTCGGGGGTCAGGTCTGCAAAATGACGCTTCCCGGGGTCAGACCCCACAAAACCGCCGTTTTGCAGACCTGACCCCCAATTCCCCTCGGGGGTCAGGCCTGCAAAAGGGCAGTTCGCGGTGCCAGGTCAGTCGTCCCCGCGGAAGCGGCCGCGGGCCGACTTGGTCTGGCCGCGGCGCTTCTTGAAGTCCAGGCGGCGCTCCTTCGACGCGGCGGACGGCCGCGTCTTGCGGCGGCGCTTCGGGCGGACGAGCGCGCGCCGGATCAGGTCGACGAGGCGCTCGCGCGCCTCCTCGCGGTTCTGCGACTGCGTCCGGTGCTCGCGCGCGTCGATGACGAGGATCCCCTCGTCGGTCATGCGGCTGCCGGCCAGCGCGCGCAGGCGGTGGCGGACCTCGTCGGTCAGGGAAGGGGAGCCGTCAACGTCGAACCGCAGCTGCACGGCGGTGGCGACCTTGTTGACGTTCTGCCCGCCCGGCCCGGACGCGCGCACGAAGCGCTCCTCGACCTCCGAGTCGTCAATCGCGACGGCGTCGTTGATGATCAGCGGCA
>Ga0207701_10002467_pt1 | contig 19185 bp, 13 predicted proteins | sample KBSSwiSSwithPhiX_FD_184294 | JGI IMG/M metagenome (GOLD analysis project Ga0207701, IMG submission 184294) | Switchgrass rhizosphere bulk soil microbial communities from Kellogg Biological Station, Michigan, USA, with PhiX - S5 (SPAdes) (version 2) | ecosystem: Environmental > Terrestrial >... | reverse complement strand
CGAAGTCGCAAGGATTTCCTTCGCTTCCTTTTCATTCTTATGCTGAAGAGCAATAGCGGCTTTCGAGTAACTGGCGGCAGGTGTTTCCGGGGAAAGTTCAAACTTAGAGAGAATGGAATCGACCATGTTCCCGTTCCCTTGGAGCAAGTAGGTCAACAAGATCTTGTACTGGATCAACTGCGTCGCTTCGCCTTGTAACTCAGCTGCGTTCCCTTGGAGCAGACTATCGAAACGCTTCCGCGCTTCCGCCCAGTCCTTTCGTAAGAATGGGATTTCGGCGAGATTGAAACGGGCATTCCAAAATTTTGGATCGGTCGCAAGAGCCTTCTGCAGAGACGCTTCAGCTTGATCGTAATTTGCCTGCCGCATCAGAATGACACCGCGCAAATTCTGGGACTCAGCCAGGTCTGGCTGACGTGCATCTATCGCGTCGAGTTCTTTCAGTGCCTGGGTGTAATTGTTGGCATTGAATTCACGGAAAGCTTTGTCATACATCGCCTCCAATTCCGCCTTGGTTGGGGCAACATTTGTCGCCGCAAAGGAGCTGAAAAACAGCACCGAAATTGTGAGGACTCTGAGAACGTTCATGCCCGGACGCATACAAGCCGTGACAGGGGCCGATTACAAGCGAATTTTTGCCGTCTTAGCGCAAAAAGAATCCTTTTTGCCCAAGATTCCGCCACTTGCTCAACCGGATTGAATCTGTCGACAAGCGAATGTTACCGACATCGCGGATTCGGCCTAGGATCACTGTTTGATATTGCGATTCGCAACAATCCGTAAGCCTTCGAGTGTGAGGTTCTGGTGCACTTCTTCGATCTCGGGAAGCTTTCGGGAAATCAGCTGAGCATACCCGCCGGTAGCAATAATTCTTGGCTTAGCTCGAGGAAAGTTCTCAACGGTGAGCCGGTGAAGGATCTCTCGGACCAGGCCGCGATAGCCAAACACGGCGCCAGACATCATCGCGTCGCGTGTGCTTTTCCCGATCGCGCGCACTGGTTCCCGCAGGCTGAGCTTCGGAAGAAGTGCGGTTCGATCGAAAAGAAAGCTGGTCATGGCTTCCAAACCGGGCGCAATCACGCCGCCGACGTAGTCACCGCCTGCCGAGACAACATCGAACGTTACGGCCGTTCCGAAATCGACCACGATCGCCGGGCAACCATAGAGCTGGGCGACGGCCGCTGCGTTCGCGAGGCGATCGGCTCCAATGGAGCGCGGTAGCGGGTAATCAATCCCAACCCCGAGATCAAGGTTTGGATTCAAGAAGAGCACGCGTGATTTACCAGCGGCAATCTTAATCAATCGGTTCTTTTTAGGAACAACCGATGAGACCACTACGGTGCTTACGGTGCGGCCGCTTAGGACCCGTCGTAGAACGGCAATAGTGAGCTCTTGGGTCGGGTGTCGCACCGGCTTCGCGATCCGTCGCCTGCTCGAGAAGGCAATCTTAGTAAACGAATTACTTATATCGACCAACAAATAGTCTGTCGTCCGTTTGCCAGAGGTTCGCATTGTTGAATCGTGCTTCTCAGGCGCTAGCTGGAACGGTTGGCTGCGTCAAGTCCGCCGGTTCACAACAGGGAATCTCTTTAAGCCGCGGAGGTTGCGGCTCCTTGACGTAACACTTAACCTCGCTTGGATGGACTCGCCCGTTGCTGTTCGCCGCAGCGAGACGGAGACTCACCTCCGCCTCAAACGACTGGCCCTTCTTTGGGCACAAGCGAATGGGTACACTGCTTGCGCGGCGGAAGTTAGCCTGCCTCGCTGTCGATATCGCGTCGACGTGGCGGCCTATCGACCTGAGCCCAAACAACCAGGCGTGACCGCGCTGTTTGAATGCAAACAAGCGCTTTCAGATTTGCACCGCGACAACTGTCGTGCCGACGCGACGCGAGCACGGCTCCGCTCGCTCAGCCGGCGGCGCGAAGTGTTGGAAAGAAATCTTCGCATTCATTATCCGACCCTGCGTACAGGCGATTCACTTTTTCCGGAATATGATTCACACGATTTTCTCGCCATCGGCCATCAGGGTTATGGTCGCGTTCTCCGCGAGTTCGCTGCGTTGCAGAATCGCCTTACCGGCGGCACAAAGTTCGAATCGCTAGTTCGTTATCGTTGCGCGAATCTTTTTTTTCTGGTCGTACCTAATGAGTTATTTTGTGAGGGGGACGTGCCTCTCGGTTGGGGCGCACTCGTAGAATCAAACGAAGGGCTGTGTCTCATGCGCAAACCTGTTTGGCACGACAATGCGACAGAGATGCGCTTACGCTTCCTTCAACGCATCGCGAGTGCAGGAACACGTCAGTACAACCGCCTATTTGAAATCACTCGAGACGAAATCGTAGCGGCTGCGAATTCAGCCTGAACCACGGCCTAACCGGCCGTAACCAACAAATTGCCACCGGTCATTTCCTTGGGCTTTGGCAACCCAAGTAGAAAAAGAAGCGTAGGTGCAACGTCTGCGAGAATCCCGTCTTCAACTCTAAATTGCTTTGCGTTTTCCGCGACGTAAATGAGATGGACGAGATACGTCGTGTGCGCGGTATTGGGAGAACCATCGGGATTTCGCATCTGCTCGCAATTCCCATGGTCGGCCGTAATCAAACAGGCGCCCCCAAGCGCTAAAACTTCGGGGACAATCCGGGCGACACATTCATCGATGGTTTCAACAGCCTTGATACCAGCCGCAACCACACCTGTATGCCCGACCATATCTGGATTCGCGAAATTCAGAATGATCAAATCGAAATTCGCTAGGCGCGAGAGGACCTCGTTCGTTACCTCTCGGGCGCTCATCTCTGGTTGCAGATCGTAAGTAGCCACCTTCGGCGATGGCACGATCTTCCGTTCTTCCCCCGCAAAAGGCTGCTCGATTCCGCCATTAAAAAAATAGGTTACGTGCGGATACTTTTCTGTCTCGGCTATGCGCAATTGCTTTCTGCCTGCATTGCTCACGACCTCTCCCAGAATCTGTCGCAGCTCCTCTGGCGCAAAAATGTACGGTGAGTGATAGGTCACGTCATATTGCGTAAGCGTTACGTAATTGATCTGCGGCCAGATTTCGCGGTCGAAACCTTTAAAATCGCTTAGCAAAAAAGCCTGCGAAAGCTGCCGTGCGCGATCAGCTCGGAAGTTGAAAAAGAAAATCGTATCGCCATCACGAACGCGACGCTCGTTGGCCTGCGAGAAAATGAGCGGTGGCATGAATTCGTCCGTCTTACCGCGTTCGTACTGGGCCCGCACCGCCGCAGCCGGCGTCCCTTCGCACCGTTCACCTCGGCCAAATACGATCGCATCCCAAGCTTTTTTGGTGCGATCCCAACGACGATCCCGGTCCATCGCGAAATATCGACCAACGACTGTGGCAATTCGTGCCCCCGAGCCAGCCAATTCCGCTGTGCATGTTTCGAGGTAACCAGCGCCACCGGTTGGAGAGGTATCCCTGCCATCGGTTAGCGCGTGAACAAGTATGTCGGTTACGCCCGCCTCTTGCGCTTGCTTTGCCAGAGCGACCAGATGTTTGTAGTGACTGTGAACACCACCGTCCGAAAGAAGACCAATAAAATGAAGTCGATGCCCTCGTGCGCGGGCAAACGTCTCCTGAGCAACGGCATTCCGTCCCAGTTCTCCTTCCGCGATCGCTTTGTTGATGCGAGTCAGGTCCTGATAAACAATCCGTCCTGCTCCTAGGTTGAGATGGCCTACCTCCGAGTTTCCCATTTGTCCTTCGGGGAGACCGACATCAAGTCCACTCGCGCTTAACTTTCCGCCCGGATAATCGCGATAAAGCTGGTCATGAAATGGAGTCTTCGCCAACAAGGTGGCGTCGCCGTTTTCCTCTCGCTTTCCCTTTCCACCGGGGTTGATGCCCCAGCCGTCGCGAATGATAAGGATTATTGGTTTGCCCATGTTAACGCAGTCTGCCGAGGATTAACCGGAGACACAAGGGGTTTCCCGCAGTTGCGGAGTTGACAACAGCAAGCACCCACTCCTACATCGGCTCTCATGAAATGGCGCAATCAACTTCTCGCGCTGTTCTGTTTAATCGCATTCGCCGTCGGCGGGGTGTTCTACTTCCGGCATTGGGTTATCCAGAAACCATTCGGAATCATCCTCTTCATTGGTGAAGGATTAACTCCAAGTCGGTTGGCTGCGACTAGGATATACGCGGGCGGTTCCGATACCCCTCTCGCGCTCGATCTGATGCCCCACATGGCCTTGCTGACAAACTATTCGAATGATTTTGCCGCACCGGATCAAGCGGCTGCTGCAAGCGCAATTGCTACCGGCGTAAAGGTAAATAATCGGCTGCTTAGTTGCGAACCCGACGGAAAACCTATTCGAACTCTGATCGAACACGCCCGACACGCCGGCCGCGCAACTGGTCTCGTTACCAACGCAAGCCTAACGGATCCAACAGCTGCGGCTTTCTATGCGCACACGACTGATCAGAACGATCGCTCCGCCATTGCACGGCAGATGGCGGAAAACTCCAAGATCGACCTCGTCCTCGGGGGTGGCATGGAAGATTTCTTGCCCGAATCGAAAGGGGGGCGTCGTCAGGACGAAACTGATTTGCTGTTAGAAATTCGCCGCAACGGATATGATCTGGTGCGTTCTAAAGCAGAGCTGGAAGCGATTCCGAATTGGCGTCGACCCAAACTCTTTGGGGTGTTTAGCCCCGCAGAATTGGCATATGCAGATCAAATCGAAGCGCGAAGTGAGCAACCGAGTCTTGCCGAGATGGTTCGCCGCGCTGTCGAGCTGCTGCAAGTTGATCGGTCGGGATATTTTCTAGTGGTGGACGCGGGTTTGATGCGGAAAGCAGCTGAAAAGAACAGCGGTGAACACACCCTTGCTGAGACTGTCGAATTGGATCGTGCGCTTGCCGTAGCTCAACGATTTGCTGGGGGAAAATCCGCGATCTATGTCTGCGGCGACGTTGGCCTTGGAGGGTTGACCTTAAGCGGATTTCCATTTCGAAAAGATCGAGGAATCGCGGTGCTCGGGTTGAACTCTGCAGGTGATCCCTGGTTTTCCTGGGCAACGGGACCTAATGGTGGTCGATACTATGGAGCTGCAAAGCTTGCTGCCAGTCAGGATCCGCAAGGAGCGGTTCCTACGCCGGCGGCTGAACAGCCCCAAGAGCCTGTCGCGTTCTATGCGCCGTCGGCCTTGAATACGGTCGATGATGTATTAGTGCTGGGATCAGGTTCGCGCGCAGAAGCCCTTCACGGCATAATGGAGAACACTGCGTTATTCACGATCATCCGTGACAACTTCTGAGCGCGTTCAGGGAGACACCCAAGGCAAGCTCCCGAAAGTCGATGCCGCTTACGGGCTAACAGGTACCACGAAAGGAATGAATGAAAACGGAGGGGGTTGTGGGAGCCAGGGAGCCGGACCCTCTGCCGGTGCCTCTGCGATATCTTTGCTTTCGTAAATATCCTTCGCGTCGACCACGTCCTTCGCATCAACAGTAACGGTCTCCTCCGGCTCCGGCTCGGCGCCCATAAATCTTCCGCTCGAAGCCAAGAGAGGCCCGCCTCCAGAACCGACGGCCCTAATCTCAGCAACGGTAAAAGATCTGTTCTCGTGTTCTGCTGGAATCCATCGCAACATTACATAACGACACCGAGTTGCAGGAAATTCGATTGCAGCGCGCCCTTTCGTGCCATCGTCAATCGTTGATGCTATCGGCTTCACATTTGCAAACGCATCCGCGTTGAACTTCATCGTGCCAGTCAAATCGTCACGAACGGTTGCGGGCAACGATTGCATGACATAAAAGTCGAAACTTCCCGGTCGCGCAGAATAAACAGTTGAAAGACGTCGGAGGGTGCAAACTCTGCCCAAATCAATCAATGTCGTTGGAAACTTATCGTCAGTTGAGAAACCGAATGAGGTGGCAGGCTGGTCGTCGATCATGCTGTTGGCTTGCGCCAGATTCGCTCCGGAACTGACGTAGAGAGCGCGTGCTTTTGGATGAGTCTGCTTAACGCTGTAATTGACGAGGGCGAAATTCGCTTGCGGCCCTAGCGAATCAGCTCGCTTTGTTGCGGCGGTGTCATTTGGCGCTTTATGCAAAATAACTTCGGCGCCGAAAAGGCTGGACCAAGTGCACACAAGCAGGCAAACGCATCCGTAAATACCTCGCAAGGAATAGCTTAACGTCATCATCATTCCAATGCCCACAAAAAGCGTAGGAGCTTTGCTCTTGGGCCGCAATGAAAATTTTCCCGCAGTTTCCGTTCTCGAGATGCCGCCAAATAAGATTCGTTAGGCGAAGAATGGATCTCGCGTTTTGCGAAGTCTCAGATCTTAATCGATCGGCGGTGCGAAAACGCAGCTGTTACGGAGCGCCCATCCAGAATTCTCCGTAAGTCGAACGTCCAGAGCGTGAGGGCTCAGCAGTGAAGTTGGCGCATTTCCAAAATCGGAGATTGAGGAAACCGGTTTCACACCCTGCAGCTGACGCCCATGAGATCTTGAGTAAAGGCTCATGTAAATGGAATCGGCAAAGCAGATTGCCGAGGTAAGAAACAGGAGAGCCAAGACGAGAATAAGGATCTTCCTAAAAGCGAACGGTTGAATGCCGATAAGGACCATGCTGGCGGTAAAAGCAGCACCGGTCGTGCCAGAGCGAGCTGTGGATAACCTATTCCCTACCGAAAGCGGCTAGTCGGATCGACTATCGCCCGGTGAGAGTTCGCGTAAAAGCGAGGTTTTGCTGGGCTTCCTTGAAGTCGGGCTGGATGCGGATTGCTTCTTCGTAGTGAGTGATCGCCAGATCGTACTCGCCCTGACCGCAAAGAATATCCGCGAGTTCTTTATGAGCAACTTGCAGGTTAGGGTTAATCGACAAGCTATGTTCAAAGTGTCGACGAGCTTCAGTCCGCATCCCCTTCTTGGTCAGAATCAGACCTAGATTTGTTTCACATTTGGCATCTCTTGGATTCAGCTCTAGAGCCCGTTCATAGTGCTCTTGTGCTTTGTCTAAATTTCCCAGATCTTCCCAAGCGAGTCCTAAATAAAACTCTGCCGTGGAAAACGAACCATCCGAAAGTGCCGTTGAGACTGATGGCTTCTTGCCAATTGCAAATTCGTACTTGCTAATGGCCTCCTCTACTCGCCCTGCTTGGTGCAAGGCCCTGCCGTAATCCAACTGGGCTTCAGGATCCTGGGGCAACACCTCTGCCACTTTTGCAGTCCGCTCAATCGGCGGGACAACACGACCGACAAGTTGCGCGCCACAAAGAGCCCCGACTGGAAGAACTAGTGCCGCCCATCGCAAGCTGTGTCGAAACCATGAAGGCCAAATTCGCGGCGATGCAGAAGGAGCTGCACCAGCCCCTTCAATGCCAAGCATCGTTCGCGTTTGGGTTTCGCGAACCTTCCAAATAAATCCATCGTAATAAAAATGGAGCAGCGCTGAGGCGGTCACGACGCCAGTTAAAACATGTCGTATCCATTCGGCAGTGGTGCCCGACGCGGTCAGCGCAATTGATCCGTAGGCCAGGACAAGACCGACGTACACGCCAATCAGAGAACCGCTGCGGCGAAACACAAAGCGCATGAACCCGCGAATGTTCTGATCCTTTTCAACCCGAGCGCGGTTATAAATCCAGACAATGGAGAGGTATTGGACATCATGAAAGACCTCAAAAAGCGCAATCCCCACGAGGATATTTTGGACGCCGTTATTGCAGTACCACCAAAAAGCGATACTGCTCACCAACAGTGTTAACTTCACGGGACTGGTGCCGCGCCCTGCACGCCAATCGCTGACGTGCCGCCAGAGAAAAGCAAGAGTCACGACTACCAAGACGCCAATCACTCCTGAGCGAATCGCAGTCACGAACCCAAGCGGTATGACTGGGCCGCCGCTCTGATAGTATAGGTCAAGGAAGCTTCTAAAGCGCATCGGCGACAGAAGCACCGCTCCGGAAAACCAAGCGAGACAGAGTGCGAAATCAGCGCGCGCCCGGGCAGCAGCCTTGGCGGATGCCTTTGCATCATAAATCCGGCAGAAACCGTAAGTTTGCATCAACCCGTGCCAGACACCCCAAGTCAGCGCGACCAACTGGATGGCCTGAATTTGGTAGAGCGATGACCAAACGCAGATGACCAGCAATGCGAGCGGGGCTACTACGAAACGCGTCTTGAAGCGATGGAACAAAGCCCGATCGCCATAGGCCCGAATCATTCCAGGCAAGTGGTGACCCATTGCCCCGAATGCGCCTACGAAGAGAAATATATCCTGTGCGCTCCAGCGGGCCTGAGCGGCCGTGAAAATTGGGATCAGGAGAACCGGTGTCCCAACGAAGAGAATCAAGTCCCGCCAACGATCTAGAATCCACGGAGACGGTTTCGACCGTTTCGGTGGCGAGGCCTTTTCTGTCTCGCTAGCCTCTGGCAAGGCAATCTTCGCCAATGGCAATACTTGGGTCCCCATCACCGTTTGATAAGTCAAATTAGGGCTAAATACAAGTCGTACGGGACGGACCGCTGTTCCCTTTTTATTAGTTCAGGAAAAGCGAAAAGGCGGATGGCATTTCTGCCATCCGCCTTTGCAAAGAATACTATTTCTAGTCTTAGAACTTCTTGTTGAGGCTCACGTACCAGAACCGATTCCGGATCGAGTAGAGCGAAGTGTCATAGTTGTCATTGAACGCTCCGAGAACGATCGGGGGCGACCGATCAAACGCGTTGTTCACGCCAACTGTTAGCTTCGTGCCCCACAGCATCCGCTGCCAGAGGGAGGACGTGTCTGCCGTCGTCGTCTGCATCACGTTCTTGCTGTCCTTCGAATCTTTCGCGTAGACAGGCGCTGGCTCGATCACCGGCTTCACGAACTCGTAGCTCAACTGCATGTCAAGAGTCGTATAGCTCGCAACGGTCCGAAGTCTGCCGTTGTTGGGATCGCCTAACGCAGCTACTCCCGGCGCGCAGAATGGTTGGTTCGGATTCTCAGGATTCGTGCAGCTGTAATCGGGACCGCCAACGCCAAACTGATCGCCGTTAAACGATTTGTCGTCTCGGAAGTCGCCGACGTAATTGCCCGTCGCAACGAAGTCAAAGTGGTTCCATTCCCATTCAAAGCGGAGGAATGCTTTGTTCCAAGGAATCGCACCGGGGGCCAACGGGAGTGTGCCGTTGTTGTAATTCCCGAGGAAGCTTGTGAAGTCTCCGACGCCCGGTTGTGCCTTCCAGGTGAAGAAGTGGTTCCACCCGCCCGAGAAGGTGAACTTGCCCCATCGCTCCGTCGGCATCTCATAGACGGCTGTCATGTCGATACCTTGCACGTGGCGCTTACCGGCATTGCCAGTCTGAGAGTGGATGCAAACCAGAGCACCGTCCTCGTCGACTACAACTCCAATGTTATTAGGAAGCGGGTCGTCGCAGGTCTGAACCGGAGATAAGAATGCCGGATCCCGCACGCCACGACTCGGAGCGCTTTGGGTCAGCAACACCTGCGCGAAGTCATTGCCGCTCAGAATGAGATTGGTGGTAAACAGCTGATACCAATCCAGGGTCATTGTGAACCCAGGCAGGAACTTCGGAGTCCAAACCACGCCAGCGGTATACGCATCGGTTGTTTCTGGCAACAGGCTGGTATTTCCACCCCTGAAAACGCCACCAGGCGGCTGTAGAGTTTGTCCATCAAATGGATCGAAGAGTTGGGGGAAGTCCTGAATGATTGGCAGGAAGAGCTCACCCGGCAGCGGTGACCGGAACGACTGGCCCCAGCTTGCGCGTAAGGTCAAATCGGCAATCGGCTGATACCGCAGGGAAACACGTGGCGACCCGCCAAAGTCTTCATCTGGATTGATGTTTTCGAAGCTCGCCGTTCTCATCGTCGGATCGGTTGCAAACAGATCTGTGTCGTCGAACTCCTCATGGCGCCAGGCTATTGAGAGCTCAAGTGACCGCACGAAGGGAACGTTCATTGTCGACGTCACGATCGGGAAGATCATTTCCGCGAAGAAGGAATCAACTTCCTGGCGGTTCTTAAGGTCGGCAGCCGCGTTGAATCCAAGCTGATCGCCCGCCCTTTGAACAGGGTCAGAAATCACCTTGTTGTTAACCTCGCGATGCTCGTAACCAAAGGCCAAGTCGATACCGCCGTTATACAGGTTCGGGAAGAGGTGAGCGTTAAACTTGGCGTCGACGAGCCAAGCTCTCTCAAGGAAGAAGCTGTGCCCGAGATATGAGGCTGCCCGCGAAGTCACGATGTTGTTGTACGGAGCCGTAAGGCCTGTCGGTGTGCCATCCGGGTTAAACGTCGGAGCGAAACCGACGGATGGAGCGTTCTGACCGATGAACGGATTGAACAGCACGCCAGGAACCAAGGTGCCATCGATTGCTTGCAGCAGTAAGCTGCGGGTCGCATCGCCAGCATCGATTTCCTGCTCGTCGAAACGCGTATAGACGTAGCCCGTGTCGTAACCGAAGCGGCTGATGAAGCCATTGTCCTTGATGTCGAAGTCGCCGTTAAACCCGATTACATAACGCCAGAAATCCTTGTAGAAGGTCGACCGGCGGTTACCCAACTCTTCGGGGTGGAAACGATATCTGACTGAAGTCAGGAATGTCCCTGCTGGATTGAAGGGGCTGTTTCGTGATTCAACAATTCCATTGGCAGGAGAGGTAATGCTGAATGGAGAGGCAGCGAGACCGTTGTCCTGCTTAATGTGAGTAAACATGAGGTCTCCATACATCTGGAGAGCGTCACCAAAGATTTTGTACCGGCCAGTCACATAGTAGTTCGACCGCTCAAAGGCCGGGATTGCTGGCGTACATGCGCGGAAATTGAACTGTGACGGATCCAACGCGGCGTCGAACTGCCGATAGCCGCCAGGGCCTGTACCGACACTGGTCAGATCACTGAGCACCAACTGCCCGGTCGTTGTATATCCGATCGCGGTAGCTCCCGCGCCAACGGAAATACGACCACCATAGGTCGGGCTGTTGCTGTTCACACCACCCTGTTGGAGACCGCCAGGATTGTTGCTGACGTCGGCCGTTGTCGCGATGTCGCGATCGCGAGAGTAAAGATTGGCGCGAGAATAATACTCGCCCTCGGCCGCGATAGAAACCTTCCCATCCAAACCAGTCACACCACCACGGAGCCAAACTTGACGCACGTGTGCGTCGGTATCGGTGGTATTGCCATAGAGGAGCATGAGTTCCGCTCCCTCGTAAGGCTTTTCTCCCGGTCCGTTTAGCATGATGAAGTTGACGACACCGGCAACCGCGTCAGAACCGTAAATAGCCGAAGCACCATCTTTCAGGATTTCCGTCCGTGAGAGGGCACCTATCGGAATCAAATTGATGTCCGTGCTGGGTCCGAGTTGGTTGAACATGCGCCGTCCGTTCATTAGCACCAACGTGTTTTCGGATCCGACGCCACGCAGGTTAATCGTAGCCGTTCCGTCACCACCGTTGGAATCGTTTTCGGTGAGCGCATTGCCGACGAAGGAAGGCAACTGCCTAATACCTTCGACAGGTGTATTGGCGCCCTGCTTCTGCAACACTTCCGCCGTGTATACGGTAACCGGCAAAGCCGATTCCGTCTCCGCGGTGGGAATGTAACTTCCGGTTACGATCACGCGCTCGGTTGTCGCTTCGGTAGGCCCAGCGGGTGCCTGCGCGTTAGCGCTAGCAACCACGAGGATTGGAAGTCCGAAGGCGACAGCAAGCGCCGAGCGGAAAGACCCCAGCATGTTCAGTACGTTTCTATTCATTAGTTTCTCCATTGGTTGGGTTAGGTTGGGTGAGGATTACCGGCGTTTTAGGGCCCTGCAAGCCTTTTTTTCATTTTTTTTAAAAATTTTTGAACGGCTACGGGCAGCCTGGTGTCGCTCCCCGCCCCTCAACCAAGCTGGTTTTAAACCATTTTGGCAATTTTTTTCACACAACCCACCCTGTACAGGGGAAGCTCAGGGGGATCGGTATCCCTAGAGGGTGGCCCGTCCCATGGCTGTCGCTCTCATGCTTCCATAGGGCTTTCCGACCCACGACCTATGGGACGATCCCTTCTGGACGGTTGCGGTCCGATACCACGCGGTTTATTGCTGCCGAGACGGTCGTCGACAGAACTATGTTTACCGGTCTCATCCAGGAAGTTGGCACCGTCGCGGGCATCCAAGAGACCGACCGAGGTCGGCAGCTTCAGGTCATTGCGCCGCAGATCGCCGCCACCCTAAAAATGGGGGAAAGCATCTCTGTCAACGGTTGTTGCCTAACGGTTGTCGCGCAGCACCGCGATCAGATGACGTTTGATTTGCTAAAAGAAACTCTTCGCAGAACAAACTTGGAGTCACTTCGCGCAAAAAGCCGCGTCAATCTCGAGCGCGCGCTCGCGCCGGATGGATCCATCGGAGGCCATTTTGTCCAAGGCCATGTCGACTGCACATCGCGGATTCTGGATTTTAAAAAGGAGGGTACGGATCATCGGCTTGAAATCGAATTGCCGTCCGAGTTCGCACCCTACGTGGTTTCGAAGGGCTCAATCGCTGTCGATGGAATCAGCCTTACCGTCGCCGAAGTGTCCGAGCGGAGTTTCGTGGTCTGGATTATTCCACACACAAAAGCGCAAACGAATCTCGAAACGGCCCAGTCCGGCGACATGGTTAACCTCGAGTTCGACCTGATTGCAAAGTACGTTGAGCGGATGCTCGATCATCATGCCGGTCGAACTTGATGATAAACGGTCGGTTCGAAAAATCGTTGGCGTGATCTGTACGCAGGCCGATCTGCGGCGCGCAACGCGAATGCGAAATCCGCCGGATCTGTTCGAACTGCGTCTCGACGCAATCTGTGGGCGAAATGAAGAAATGAATTGTAGTCTGGAGGATCTGCGAGCTCCGCTCATCATCACAGCGCGCCATCCTGTCGAAGGTGGATTGAACCACTTATCTCTTCAGAAGCGCCGCAGATTGCTCTTACGTTTTCTACCTTATGCCGCCTACGTGGACATCGAACTTCGCTCGGCTGTGGCGTTGGCGCCGATAATAAATGCGGCTCGCGCGAAGGGCGCTCGCATAATTCTCAGTTTTCACGACTTCAACAAAACGCCCAATAGACGGCGCCTCGACAAAATCGCTCGTGCCGCAGATTCTTTAAACGCGGATCTTTTGAAAGTCGCCACGCGAACTGACACGCCTGCGCAATTGGCGAGGTTACTAGAATTTTTTCGGTCCGCGGGACGAATGAAAGTTGCGGCAATGGGAACCGGGAACCTTGGCCTAATCGCTCGCCGCGAACTGTTTCGACTGGGGTCTGTTCTCAATTACGGTCACCTTGGTCGCAAAACGGTCACTGGTCAGCCATCGGTTGTTGCTCTTCGACGATGGAAGTTCACCGTTTAGTGGCTGAATCTTTTTTTATGGAATTGCCAAATCAAGTACCGGTCATGCCCCTTCCGGGCGCCCTACTTTTTCCACATGCCTTGCTACCGCTCCATATTTTTGAGCCGCGCTACCAGGAAATGCTCAAACTGGCTCTCAGTGAACATCGAATGTTTTGCGTAGCACTCGTTAAACCTCCACGATTGCATTGGGAATCGACCGACGATTTTTTTCACGTTGCAGGAGTGGGCCTAATTCGCGCGTGCGTTGGCAGCCGGGATGAAACCTCAAACTTAATCTTGCAGGGCTTGCGTCGGGTTAGGCTTCAAGCGTTTGAACAGAGCGCCCCATTTCCAATTGCTCGGATTGAGCCCCTTAATTCCAAGGTAACGGCCTCCGTCGAGACCGACGCTCTTGAGGCCAAGGTCTTGGAATTGTATTCAAAGCTGAAAGAAAATGGTCGGCCGTTGCCCGACAAATTGGATCAATACCTCTCCCATCTTGGGGATGCGGAAGTTTTAGCAGATCTAATGGCAGCGACATTCATCAACGATCCACTTCGCCGGCAGCAGATTTTGGAAGAATTGGTGGTGAATCAAAGGCTTCGGCTGGTGATTCAATACCTGCGGGAAGAGACTGGCGGTGCAGTTGCCTGATCTAGAGGGGCCGATTCAATTGCATTCCGGTAAGACGCGAATGTTCCTCGATCAGATATCGATCCGTCATCCCCGCGATGTAATCACAGACTGTTCGATGCAAGCCTTCACTCTCAATCCGTCTCGTCGCTGCTTCTCCCAATAATTCCGGTGTAAGCACATAGGCTTCGAAGACCAAGCGCAACATCTCGCAGGCACGACGGTTCACTTCAGCAACTCGCGGATGGTAATAAACGTTCTTGTACAAAAAGCGTCTCAGCTCGCGATTCGCCTCTGATAGCTCTTCGCTGTAGGAAATCAGCGGGCTAACATGGCGCCGCACCTCGTCCGACGTTTCGACACCAGCATTGGCAATTGCTTCCGTGCTCGTCGCAATCACATCGCGCACCTGTACATCAATGATGTCGCGGATCACTAGTTTATGAAGCTCCGGTTCTTGGACATTCGGATGTGAGGCCAGAACAGATTTCAAACTCCCTCGCCAGACGGCGTTCCCCTCCAGTTGTCCGTGATTGAGGATCTCGAAGTCGACAGCGTCATCGAGATCATGACTGTAGTACGTGATCTCGTCAGCCAGGTTAGTAATTTGGGCCTCAAGCGACGGATGGTGATACGGCTCCTCTCCGGGCACGGGCGGCTCATACACTTTTTGATGCTTTTTGAGACCCTCGCGCACCTCGAAGGTCAGATTTAGTCCTGGGAAATCAGGGTAGCTTGCCTCCAACAGCTCCACTACCCGCAGGCTCTGCCGGTTATGGTCAAAGCCACCGTATTCCCGCATACATTCCGCAAGCGTCTCTTCACCTGAATGCCCGAAGGGAGAATGACCCAAGTCATGGGCAAGACCGATTGCCTCAGCCAGATCTTCATTCAATCCTAACGCCCTGGCGATCGTACGACTGATCGAGGCCACCTCGATTGAATGTGTCAACCGCGTCCGGAGGTGATCGCCCGTGCCATTCAAAAAAACCTGCGTCTTATATTCCAACCGCCGAAACGCTCGGGAATGAATGATCCGCGCGCGATCGCGCTGGAATTCCGTGCGGAAAGCATGGCTGAGCTCAGGGAATTTCCGGCCCCGCGAATCGCCCGATTTCTGCGCACACCCCGCCAGAATTCGGCGTTCGTCGGCTTCCATTTGTTCCCTGGTCTTCCATCGCGGATTCGCGACTACCGCGCCGGGCGAATCGTTTATCACAGCCCAAACTATTCGTCATTGTTTTGGCTTTGCGAGTCTGGAGTTGGAACGATTCAAAAGGATTGGTTCTATTGAATTTTCCACATTGCAGGCAACGCTACCGCAACGAATGAGCCGAAGACCGAAAAGAACAGCTTCCTCAAACAGGCGTACGGCGCCATTTCGCGATGGAGGCCCCCTGCCCCAGAGTGCGAAAGGTCCTATGGGATTGAATCGCCGGTGGCAGCTCTTCGGAATCTGCATTTTTCTGACCATTGCCATCTGGCTTGTCTTCGGTCAGACCGTTCATCACCAATTCGTAAATTATGACGATGACGATTACGTGGTTAAGAACTCACAGGTCTCCCGGGGTTTGACGCCCGAAGGAATTGGTTGGGCTTTCACGCATGTTCACTCCTCAAACTGGCACCCGCTTACCTGGATTTCCCACATGCTGGACTGTCAGTTTTTCGGCCTGAATCCAGCGGGACACCACCTCACGAACGTGGTGTTTCACACAATCACGGCCCTCCTGCTTTTTATTGTATTACGCCAGATGACTGGCGCTGCTTGGCCGAGCGCATTTGTCGCCGCCGTTTTTGCAATTCATCCATTGCGCGTTGAATCGGTTGCTTGGGTGTCGGAGCGCAAGGACGTGCTCAGCGGTTTGTTTTTTGTGCTGACGATTGGCGCGTACGTGCGTTACACCCGAGGACCCTGGTCGCTGTCTCGTTATGCGCTCGTTTTTTTTCTGTTTGCGGCCGGTTTGATGTGCAAACCGATGCTCGTAACAACGCCACTTGTGCTTCTTTTGCTGGACTATTGGCCCCTCAATCGTTTCGGGTCTGGAAGCCAAGGGAACGGACCTTTTCGCATTCCTCGCCGAGTGATATTGGAAAAACTGCCGCTGCTCGGTCTAGCCTTGGCGTCTTGTCTAATCACTCTGTCCGCTCAAAAGGATTCGATGCAACCGGTTGCGAGGTTGTCACTGCTTCCGCGGCTGAGCAACGCCGTGATTTCCTACATGGATTATCTACGGCAAATGTTTTGGCCGGTTGATCTGGCTGTGTTGTACCCATGGGAAAAGACCCGTTTGGGGATATCGAACACGATCTTGTCCATTGTCATCCTGCTCGGGATTTCTGCGGTTATTTTTGTGCTGCGCAGGCGGCGTTACCTGGTGACGGGATGGCTATGGTATTTGATCATGCTTGGACCAGTTATCGGCATCGTCCAAGTCGGAAATCAAGCACGTGCGGACCGCTATACCTACCTTCCTCAGATAGGTTTGTACTTGCTTCTAACATGGATGGCCCTCGAGATCGCTGCCTCATGGCGCTATCGTCAAGCTATCCTGGCAAGTCTTTCCAGCATCATTCTCATTGCCTTGGTTTTCTCCGCACATGTCCAGGCCAGTTTCTGGAAGGATAGTGAATCGCTATGGTCTCACGCGCTGGCCTCAACTACCGATAATATCGTAGCCGAAGGAAACCTCGGCAAAGCATGTTACGACAAGGGGAAGACCCGAGAAGCCATGCATTATTTTGAGAATTCACTACGGATCGCACCCAACCAAGCCCCAATCCATTCCTGTCTAGGGGTCTTCTTCTTAGAAATGGGACGAACCGAAGAATCCCTGGCCCACCTGCAAAAAGCATTGGAGATCGAACCGAGATTTGGTGACGCCCATTACAATCTAGGCAATACCTATCTCCAGATGGGACAAGCAAACGAGGCTGTCTCACATTACAAGATGGCCTTAGAAATAGACCCTAACGATACCCAAGCTTTGAATAACCTTGCCTGGACACTGGCGACCTTCCCGGACGCGCTAACTCGAGATGGCGCAAAGGCGGTCGAGTTAGCCAAGCGAGCTGACTCTTTGACCCGTGGTCAGAGTGCGATGGCCAATGCTACCCTGGCGGCTGCGTATGCCGAGGCAGGTCGATTTGCGGATGCCATCAAGTCAGGAGAGCGGGCAGTCCAGTTGGCTACGGCCGAGGGAAACAAAGCGCGAGCCCAGTCCATTAGTGCACAGATTGAGTTCTATCAATCGGGAGCGGCCTATCGTGACCGGCGGTACGCTTCTAGTTCGCGTTAGGAGATTACTATGTTCAAAGGTCAGAAAGTCGTCGTCGTAATGCCTGCATACAATGCGGCGCGAACGTTACGCAAAACGTACGACGAAGTTATGGAGCAAGGAATTGTGGATCTAGTCATTGTCGTCGACGACGCCAGTCATGACGATACCGTGGCGATCGCACGCACCTTGCCGGGCGTTCAAGTCGAAACCCATCCAATGAATCGCGGGTACGGCGGAAATCAGAAGACCTGTTATCGCCTCGCGCTTGCCGCCGGCGCGGACATTATCATCATGATTCATCCCGACTACCAGTATACGCCGGTGCTTGTTCCAGCGATGGCGTCCCTGGTCGCGACGGGGCTTTATCCTTGCATGCTTGCATCGCGAATTCTTGGTGGCCGCGCCCTTCATGGCGGAATGCCAATCTGGAAGTTCCTGGCTAATCGTCTTCTCACCCTCTTCGAAAACATTCTGCTTGGTGCCAAACTTTCCGAATACCACACCGGTTATCGCGCATTCTCCCGCGACTTGCTCGAACGACTGCCGCTCGAACGGAACTCGGACGATTTCGTTTTCGATAATCAAATCCTTGCCCAGATCCTTTGGCTGGATTGCGCGATCGGAGAAGTAACCTGCCCGGCGAAGTACATGCCGGAAGCTTCTTCAATTAATTTTCGTAGAAGCATCCGCTACGGCTTGGGCTGCGTAACGACGGCGCTCGAGTACCGCTGGGCAAAAATCCGCGGTAGCGGGCGATTGTTTCCCGCCGTCAAGAAAGGTGGGGATTGTAGGAGTGGGGACTAATCCTTCTCACGAAGAACCTGATGGCGTAAGCCGGTATTGGATACCTGCCCTATGCCTTCTTTTCCTGGGGAGCGTGATTTTTTGGCGGTTCCTCTTCGGTAATGCTGTTCTCCTTTACAAAGACATTGGGAGCGACTCACTTAATAGTTACTACCCGGACTTTGTCCAACTCTCGCACTACGTTCGCACTCAAGGCTATCCCTCTTGGTCCTTCTATGTTGGAATGGGTCAGGATCTTGCCTATGCGATAGGTTACCTAATCTGGCAGCCAGTTAGCTGGCTTCCCAAGGATCTGATCGCGCCTGCCTTGGTATTTCAGCACTTGGTCAAGACTCTTATTGTTGGATTATTTTTCTTTCGCTTTCTTCAACTCCATTCTGTTCGCTTCCCGGCTGCACTTCTAGGAGCACTCTTACTTTCATTCTCAGCCTACATGTGTATGGGCGCCTGCTGGTACCCCCTTGCGGATGAAGTTGTTTGCTTTAGCGGGATATTGCTAGCAACCGAGCTCGCTCTGCAACGCGGCCGGTGGCTTCTGTTAGCTCTGATCACTGCACTGGTCGGAATGATCAATCCTTTCTTTTTGTTTCTTTGCGCCCTGCTTCTTTTTTTCTACGTCCCATTAACGCTTTGGTCCCGGCACGGATTCGACCTGCAACTAATTTTGCGCAACGCGCTTTTTCTCACTGCTGTCGGTGTCCTTGGGGTTGGTTTAGGCGCGCTCATCACCCTGCCTTATCTCCAAGCTGTCTTGGATAGCCCGCGTGGTTCGGGAACGACATCGGCAGTAGCAACCCTAAGCACTTTTCCGGTCTTTGGTTTCGAGTCTGTCAGCTATTATATGACCGCAGGTTTTCGGTTGTTTGCCAATGACATGCTTGGAGCGGGAGATGATTTCCACGGGTCGCACAACTACCTGGAGGCACCGATAACCTACTGTGGTCTGCTGTGTCTCGTTATCGTTCCTCAGGTCTTTATAGGAGCTTCACGTCGCCGGCGGATAGTCTACGCGCTTTTCTTTCTTGGGATCGTTATTCCAACACTCTTCCCTTGGTTTAGATATCTATTCTGGCTATTTCAGGGCGACTACCATCGGACCTTCTCGTTGTTCTC
>Ga0207701_10002466_pt1 | contig 19187 bp, 15 predicted proteins | sample KBSSwiSSwithPhiX_FD_184294 | JGI IMG/M metagenome (GOLD analysis project Ga0207701, IMG submission 184294) | Switchgrass rhizosphere bulk soil microbial communities from Kellogg Biological Station, Michigan, USA, with PhiX - S5 (SPAdes) (version 2) | ecosystem: Environmental > Terrestrial >... | reverse complement strand
CGAGCAAAACCGGGGCGTACTGGATCGTGCTGTCGCTGGTGCTCGCGTTCGCGCTGATCTATGCGTGGATTCGGCGGAGCCATCTCGGACTCGCCCTTCGCGCCATGCACGACAGCGAGGATGCGACGCGCGCGGTGGGCGTCAACAGCACGCTGGCCAAGGCGTTGATGTTGTTCCTGTCTGCCTTCATGACGGGAATGATGGGCGCGTTCAACGCGCACTACATCAACTTCCTCGAACCCGACTACGCGTTTTCCGGTCTGTGGACGATGCTGCCGATCGTTGCGGCAATCTTCGGCGGCTATCGGACGATCACCGGGCCGTTGATCGGCGCCGTCGTCGTGTACCTGTTGGACCAGCTCGTGTTCAAGGCAATGATGCCGATCGGCCACCAAATCGTCCTTGGCGCGCTTTTGGGCGCAATGATTCTGTTCGCGCCGCAAGGCCTGCAGTCGATTTTCGCGCGACGCCTGCCACGCTTGCGAATGACGAGCGCCTCCGGCGATGCTTGAACTCTCGGATATCGGTGTCCGCTTCGGCGGCCTGCGCGCACTCGACGGCGTATCGCTGTCGGTCGCGGCCGGCGAGATCGTCGGGCTCGTCGGCCCGAACGGCGCCGGCAAGACGACGCTGTTCAATGTGATTTCCGGCAACCTGAGGCCGCAGCGCGGGTCCCTGCACTTCGACGGCGCCGATATTGCGCGCGTGCCGGCCTATGCGCGCGCGCGACGCGGGATCGGGCGCACGTTCCAGATTCCGCAACCGATGCACACGCTGACCGTGGCGGAAAATCTTGCCGTCGCGCAGCGCTTCGGTGCCGGCCGGGTCGACGCCCACGCCGCCGAGGAGATCCTCGACCTCGTGCATTTGACCGGTCTCGCATCGCGCGACGCGGCCACCTCGCTTTCGCTGGCGGAATTGAAGGCGCTCGAAGTGGCGAAGGCCCTGGCCACGCGGCCGCGGATGCTGCTGCTCGACGAGGTGCTGGCCGGCCTCGAAGCTGTGGCCAAGCGGCGGTTCACACAAATGCTCGCGGAAATCCACGCGCGCTACAAGCTTGCCATCGTGATCATCGAACACGACATCGAGACGATCAGCACGCTGTGCCCGCGCGCCGCCGTACTCAACTTCGGCCAGCTGATTGCTGACGGGACGCCGGCCTTCGTATTCAGCCAGCCCGACGTGGTCGCCAGCTACACTGGGACCGTACCCGATGCTTGACGTTCGCGGCGTCCGTGCCGGTTACGGCAACATCAACGTGCTGTGGGACGTCGACCTGCACTTTCCGTCCGGCAAGCTGACGACGATCATCGGGCCCAACGGCGCCGGCAAGACCACACTGCTGCGCGCGATCATGGGTCAGGTCCCGCTCACGCACGGGGAAGTCCTGCTGGATGGCGCGCGGCTCGATGGCACGCGCACTTGGCGCATGCACGATCACGGCATCGCGCTCATTCCAGAAGGCCGGATGATCTTCCGCGACATGAGCGTCGCGGAAAACCTGCTGCTTGGCGCCTATTCCGTCCGCACGCAGCCGGATATTTCGCGTCGCGTCGATCAAGCCTTCGCGATGTTTCCGCGGTTGGCCGAGCGCCGGACGCAACCTGCCGGCGCGCTGTCCGGCGGCGAGGCGCAGATGCTCGCCATGGCGCGGGGCCTGATGGCCGACCCCAAGCTGCTGCTGATCGACGAGCCGTCGCTGGGTCTCGCTCCCATCGTCGTGCAGGAGATCTTCACGCTGCTTGCGCGCCTGAAGGCCGAAGGCCGGACCATCGTGCTGGTCGAGCAGAACACGCAACGCGCCGTGCAGGTCGCCGACCAGGTCTACCTGATGCAAGGTGGCCGGGTCGTCATGGCGCAGGCGGCCGCCGACGTCGACCTCGACGCCCTGCACGACCGCTATTTCGCGCGCTAGCATGGATTCGCGATCCGCTGCAGCCGCGCCGGCCATGCCATGGGCATTGTGGGCGTCCGGATGTACCTGTTCCGCCTGGGCAATTCGACGGGAGTAAGCTTCCCCGGAGGCGTTTGCGCCCGCCAATCCCTTTCCTGCCGAGAGCCGCGTCCCATGCCTGGGACCTGGAGTGCCGGTAACAATCGCGCCGGAGGTGGATAATTACTACCCTTTTGTCCCTCGACACCTACAACACGCCATGCGAACCGACCGAAAACTCCTGGTAGTCGACGACAATTTTGACTATGCCGAAACGTTGGCAATTCAGCTCGGACAGCGCGGCTGTCTCGCAGTCCCGGCCGGGTCCGTTCGGCAAGCGCTCGATTTGCTCGACGACGATCCCGACATCGGCGTGGTCGTGAGCGACGTGAGAATGCCGGGCGTCGATGGATTGGACTTTCGGCGGGTGCTGGCGCATCGCTTTCCGAAGCTGCCTGTCGTGTTCATGACAGGCATGCCCGTCGACAAGGACGACCTCGTGCCTTTGCACGTCATCATCCTGCAAAAGCCGTTCTCGATCGACGCATTGATCGCTGCTCTGGCGCAGCTGGAGTGACGCAATGCTCTCGTTCATATCCCGCCTCAGCGGGGAGCTCCAGTGAGTGAAGGGGTTCGCGTCGATGATCCGGATCGTCCGGTACCGTCGAGCGTCGACCCGCGGATGTTTCAGTTGCTGGCCGAGCGCGTGCAGGACTACGCCATCTTTCTCCTCGATGTCGATGGCCGAATCCTGAGTTGGAACGCCGGCGCGCAAATCATCAAGCAATACCGTCCAAGCGAAATCATAGGACAGCATTTCAGTATCTTTTACACGCCGGCGGATATCGCCCGCGATTGGCCGGCATTCGAGTTGCAACGCGCACGGCTCGAAGGGCGCTTCGAAGATGAAGGTTGGCGGGTCAGAAAGGACGGATCGAGATTCTGGGCCAACGTGATTATCACGGCGCTGCGCAACGAAGAGGGAACGTTGTTGGCGTTCTCGAAAATCACGCGGGATTTGACGGAGCGCAGGAAACAGGAGGAAATCCAGCGCCAGAGCGAAGAGCGCTTCCGACTCCTGGTAGACGGAGTACTTGACTACGCCATCTACATGCTGAGCCCGGATGGCCTGGTCACCAGCTGGAACGCCGGCGCGCGCCGAATCAAGGGTTACGAAGCGTCCGAGGTAATAGGAACTCATTTCTCCCGCTTCTACCTTCCCGAGGCATTGGAGGCCGGGAAACCGTGGGCGGAGTTGGCGATTGCGCGAGAAATCGGGCGCGCTGAGGACGAAGGCTGGCGGGTGCGCAAGGACGGCTCCAGATTTTGGGCGCGGGTAGTCGTCACGGCCTTGTACGACTCGGAAGGAGTTCTTCGCGGCTTTGCCAAGGTCACACAGGACTTGACCCAGCGGCGCCACTCCGAGGCGTTGGCGATGTCGGCCAAGATGCTCAACGACTTCATCGCAGTTCTCGCGCACGAGCTTCGCAATCCGCTTGCCCCGATCCGAAATGCGGTCGAGCTGTTGACGACTGTCAAATCAGATGACCCCCTGCTGGAGAAAATGAGGCAGGTCATCGATCGTCAAAGCTCGCAGCTTGTAAAAATCGTGGACGACCTTCTCGACATAAACAGAATCACGAGAGGCGTCATTGCCATGGCGGACGTCCCGTGCGATGTAACCGACGTCATCGAGCGCGCCTTGGAAGCGGTGCGCCCGGCAATCGCGGCATCTCGCCAGTCGCTGGTCACCAAGCTGCCAGCGGAACCATTGTTCGTTCGCGGCGACCAATCGCGGCTGGTCCAGGCCCTCACCAACGTGCTCGGCAATGCCAGCCGTTACACCGACTCCGAAGGGCATATCTACGTTGCAGCGTCGCGTATCAAGCTTGGCGACCACTGGGTGGTACGCATTTCGGTGCGCGATACCGGAAGGGGGATCGACCCGGCTCTCCTGCAGTCCATATTCGGGATGTTCGTGCAGGGGAGAGACCCGCTGAATCGCCCCGCTGCAGGACTCGGCGTTGGTCTGGCGCTCGCGAAATCCATCGTCGAGCTTCATCACGGAACGATAACGGCGCAAAGCGAGGGGCTCGGGAGAGGAGCGGAGTTTGTCATCAGCCTGCCAGAGCTCGCTGCTGAACAACCAGGCGACCCTGTCGTCTCGCTCGGCGACGCTGCCTCGCCACCGACGCCACCAAGTGCGGAGCTCTTGCCCAGAGCGCGCATCCTCGTAGTGGACGACAACACTGATTCCGCAAACCTGATCGCAGCGTTGCTAAGAAAACAGGGGCAGGAGGTCGTTGCCGTGAACAATGGCCAGGAAGCGCTACACATGTCGGACGGGTATCGGCCGCAGATTATTTTCCTGGACATCGGCATGCCCGGCATGAGCGGCCTGGAAGTGGCGAGACGCCTCCGCGCTCGGAACCGTGTGCCGCGCCCGCTCATCGTTGCCGTTACCGGATGGAACAAGGCGGACGATCTTCAGCGCACCGAGGATGCGGGCTTTGACCTGCATCTGGTGAAGCCGGTCAGCGAATCCCAACTGGTCGACGTGCTGCAGGCATTTCAGGCGACCCAACTTTCGTCGAACGCCTGAACGCGGGGCATTGTGCGGACCGCATTGCGCGGACCGCGAAACCTGGTGGCCAAGGGCGGAATTGAACCACCGACACACGGATTTTCAGTCCGCTGCTCTACCAACTGAGCTACTTGGCCAAGCCGGCGATTATAGCAAAATCAGGCGATTGCCCGTAAGTCCCTGATCCTGCGGCGATCGCTGCCGGGCCACGACAATCACCCCGGCGGCTGCGGCGACAACTGCGGCCGCGCGGTGGGCGCGGAAGTCTTGACCGGCGCATCCGCTGCCGAATCGATCCGCTGCACGTCCCCGGAGACCTCTCCGCCATCAGCGACAATGAGGCGGCCATACCGGACCTTGCCCGACACTCGTCCGGTACCTCGGACGATGAGCTTTTCATGCGCTGTCAATTCGCCCGAAAACTCGCCGTCGATTTCGGCGACGTCGATCACGGCCACGCCCTTCATTGTTCCCGGCTTGGCGATCTGCATTGCCTTGCTGTGGATGGTCGCCTCGACGTGGCCCTCGACGATCAGCACGTCGCAGTCCGATATCTCGACGCCGCGCAGCTTGATGTTGGGACCCACAAACAACTGGCTGCCCGGCGTGTCCGGCCCGATCGCGCGCGCGGCCGGCTCGGGCATTGCAGTCGAAAGCATCGGGACCTCCGTTGCGGCAGCGGGGCGCGCTGGAGCCGGCGCGGGGGCGGGCCCCTTTGCCGTCACGTTGCTGTTGGGATTCGCCGCCGGGGGAGCCGGCGCATAAGGATACGGCGGCTTCACTGGGGGTCTGTCAGCGGCCTTGGGATTGTCGCGATTGAAATTGAGCATGAGATCCTCCGTTCGGGCGCATTATGCCAATGTCATAATGCTCCTCCCGTGAGGAACGAGCAAGCGCTATTTGCGGGAGGCCGCCGCGGGCTCGGTTTCTAACGGGGGAGAAAGAGTGATCGTGATGATCACAAGAAAGTTCCCCAGATGTTGTGCGAACTTCGGTCAGCAAGGCGAACGAGCTGCTCCGTGCGGCGCAGCGCGCACAGCGATTCCGCTAGCCGAAAAACGCGCGCAGTTCGCGCAACGTCTCCTCCGGCACCTCTTCCGCCAGGTAATGCCCCGACGGCAGCGACTTGCCGCGGACATCCGCCGCAACCGCGCCCCAGTCGCGTAGTGGAGCGAACAAACGGTGGACGACCCCCTTCGCGCCCCATAGCGCCAGCAATGGACACTGGACCTGGCGACCGGCAGCGACATCTACGCCGTCATGCTCGAGGTCGATCGACGCCGCGGCGCGATAATCCTCGCACGTCGCGTGGATGGTGGCCGGCACCGCAAAGCAGCGCTCGTATTCGGAGAGCGCGCGCGTGTCGAAATGCTCGAGCCCGAGCCCCAGCCGGCCCATCATCCAATGAAGATAGAACGTAGGGTCTGCCCCGATCAATTTCTCGGGCATATCGAATGGTTGAATCAGGAAGAACCAGTGGTAATACGCTGTCGCGAACGCCTGGTTCGTCTCAGAGAACATCGTGCGCGTCGGCGAGATGTCGAGGACGGCGACCCGCTCGACGGCGTCCGGGTGGTCGAGGCAAATCCGATGCGCGACGCGGCCGCCGCGGTCATGACCGCAAAGGCGAAAGCGCGAGAAGCCTAGTTCGCGCATCACCTCGACCATGTCGTGCGCCATCGCGCGCTTCGAGTATGCTGCGTGCGTCGCGTCGCTCTCGGGCTTGCCCGAGTCGCCGTACCCGCGCAGGTCCGCGCACACGACGGTGAACTCGCGCGCCAGCGTCGGCGCGACGCGGTGCCACATCGCGTGCGTCTGCGGATAGCCATGCAGCAGCAGAAGCGGCGGACCGGCGCCGCCGACAACGCAATGGATCTCGGTGCCCGCCGTGCGAATGCGCCGTGCCGAGAATCCGGGAAACAGCGTATCCACGGCGGGTCACGTCACCGTTGCGAGCCGGATTTCAATCGACCTTGGCACCGGACTTCTTCACGACGTCGCCCCACTTCACCACTTCCGTCTTGACGAACGCCGTGAACTCCTCGGTGGAGTTGCCGACCGGTTCCGCGCCGAGCGCCAGCAACTTCTCCTGCACGTCGGGCATATTGATGATTTTCACGATCTCGGTGTTGAGCCGCTTGACGATGGCAGCCGGCGTTCCCGCGGGCGCGAACACACCTTGCCAGGACCCGATTTCATAGCCGACGATTCCTGCTTCGGCGATCGTCGGCACGTCGGGCGCCGCGGGCGAGCGCTTGGCGGTGGTAACGCCCAGTGCGCGCAACTTGCCGCCTTTGGCCAGCGTCCACGCGGTGGTGATGTTGTCGAACGTCATCGTCACGCTTCCACCCATCACGTCCTGCAGCGCAGGCGGACTGCCCTTGTACGGAATGTGCTGCATGTCCACGCCGGCCATGCCTTTGAACAGCTCACCTGACAGGTGCTGCGACGTCCCGTTGCCGCTGGACGCAAAGGTGTATTTGCCGGGATTCTTCTTCATCAGCGCGATCAATTCGGCCACTGTCTTGGCCGGCACGTCATTGTTGACGACGAGCATGTTGGGGACGCGCGCGATCAGCGTGATCGGGATGAAATCCTTTACCGGATCGTAGGGCAGGTCCTTGTACAGCGACGCGTTGATGGCATTGGTGCTGATCGTGCCACCCAGGATCGTGTAACCGTCGGGCGCCGACTTGGCGACGAAATCCGCCCCCAGGCCACCGCCGGCCCCCGGCTTGTTCTCGACGATGACCGGCTGCCCGAGCGCAACCCCCAGCTTTTCGCCGATGGTGCGGGCGAGAATATCGGTCGTCCCTCCCGGCGCGAATGGAACTACCCACTTGATGGGTTTGCTTGGCCACGCCTGCGCGAACGCAAGCGGTGCCGCGACGGTGAGGACCAGACCCAGGAACAGTGCGGCAGTACGTTTCATCAGCAACCCCTTCAGGCGACAAGTGCGTTGGCGCGCGCCGCGTCGATGCCCACGGACTGCGCGGCGGCAATCAGGTTGTTCCATGTTGTCTCGTCCAGCGGCACGCCGCTCGCCAGCCGCGCCGCACGTGTCTGCCGTTCGACGTCGCCGGGACCGAGCACCGGCCGTCCTGCGACCAGCGGCGGCGACGCCTTCACCCATTCCAGCAACCGCTCGGCTTCGGCCAGCACACCACCCGTGCCGTCGTACACCGCGGGTGCGATGAAGATCGACAGCATGTTGTTGCGCAATACCGTGTCGTCCGGATCGGAACTGCGTCCCGTCGTGATCGCGCCGGCGAGGAGGTCGGTGAGTATCGACAGGCCGGAGCCCTTGTGTTCGCCGATCGTCAATAGCGCGCCGCCGTCGTAGAAATCCTTCGGATCCGTCGTCGGCTTGCCGTGCTTGTCGACGATCCACCCCGCGGGAACCTGCTCGCCCTTGTTCGACGCGACCATCAGCTTGCCCTCGGCCACCGTCGACGTCGTGATGTCGAGAATCGCCGGCGGACCGCTTTCGCACGGTACGCCAATCGCCAGCGGATTGGTCGACAGCCGGCGATCGCTGCCGCCAAAGGGCGCAACGCGCTGCGCGCCGGAAGTGTTGAGGAAATGGAGCGATACCTGCCCCTGTTCCGCCGCCATTTCGGCCCAGTCTCCCAGGCGGCCGAGATGCCCGCAGTTGCGCAGGCCGACCATTGCTATGCCCGACTTCGCGGCCTTGGCGATACCCAGCCGCGTGGCGAACTCGCCGATCACCTGGCCGAAGCCGCGGTTGCCGTCGACGATCACGAGCGCGGGGCTGTCGAACACGATGGTGGGATCGGTGTTGGGCTTGAGCCAGCCCATGCCCACCCATTCGAGGTACTTGCCGACACGCAGCACGCCATGGGAATCGTGTCCGACCAGATTGGAATCGACCAAACGCTGCGCCACCGTGCGCGCCTCTGGCGCCGCGCATCCGCCACCTTGCATGATGGCTGCGACGAGGTCGGTCAATTTATCAGCCGCGATCGTTTTCATCAGTGGATTTCCGGTTCGGTCGTCGCCGCGGTTCCCTCGAGGAAATCGAAGTCGCAACCCTGGTCGGCTTGCGTGATGTGCTGCTGGTACAGCGCACCGAAACCGCGCTCGTACCTGGGCGTCGGCCGCTGCCACTCAGCGCGGCGCCGCGCCAGCTCCTCGGCGCCGACCTTCATTTCCAGCTTGCGCGCGGGAACGTCGAGTTCGATGAGGTCGCCGTCGCGCACCAGCGCAAGCGGCCCCCCGATGAACGACTCCGGCGCCACGTGCAACACGCAGGCACCGTAGCTCGTGCCGCTCATGCGCGCGTCGGAAATGCGCACCATGTCGCGCACACCTTGCGCCAGCAATTTCTTGGGGATCGGCAGCTGCCCCCATTCCGGCATGCCGGGCGCGCCCAGCGGTCCCGCGTGCTGCAGCACCAGCACCGAATCCTTGGTCACCGGCAGCGCGGGGTCGTCGATACGTGCCGCCATGTCGTTGTAATCGGCGAAGACGACTGCGGGTCCGGTGTGGCGCAACAGGTGCGTCTCCGCCGCCGCGGGCTTGATGACGGCGCCATCGGGCGCCAGGTTGCCGCGCAGCACCGCGAGGCTGTCGGAGGTCACAAGCGCCTTGTCGCGCGGCAGGATCACGTCGCGGTTGAACACCTCGGCGCCCGCGATGTTTTGGCCGAGCGTCTTGCCATTCACCGTGCGCGCCGACAGCGTCAACAGGTCGCCGATCTCGTTCAACAGCGCGCGCAAGCCTCCGGCGTAGAAAAAGTCTTCCATCAGAAACTTGCCGGCCGGGCGCAGGTTGGCAATCAGCGGCGTCTTGCGGGCTATCGCGTCGAAACGGTCGATGGTCAGTGGAATGCCCGCGCGGCGCGCCACGGCGACCATATGAACTACGGAATTCGTCGAGCCACCCAGCGACAGCACCGTCGTCACCGCGTTGTCGATGCTGGCCGCGTCAAGGAAGTCGCGCGGCTTCAAGTCTTCCCACACCATCTCGACGATGCGGCGCCCGGTTTCCGTCGCCATGCGCCCGTGACGCGAATCGGCGGCGGGAATCGACGCCGCGCCCGGCAGCGTGAAACCCATCGCTTCCGCCGCTGAGGTCATCGTCGACGCGGTACCCATCGTCATGCAGTGTCCGGGCGAGCGGGCGATGCCGTCCTCGATCTCGCTCCATTGCGCGTCGGTGATGTTGCCAGCGCGCTTCTCCGCCCAGAACTTCCACACGTCCGATCCGCTGCCCAGCTTCTGGTCGCGCCAATGGCCGGAGAGCATCGGCCCCGCGGGCATGAAGATCGCCGGCAGGTTCATGCTGATGGCCCCCATCAGCATCGCCGGCGTGGTCTTGTCGCAGCCGCCCATCAGCACCGCGCCGTCGACCGGATACGACCGCAGCAGCTCCTCGGTTTCCATCGCCAGAAGGTTTCGGTAGAGCATCGTCGTCGGCTTCTGGAATACTTCGGCGAGCGCGATGGCAGGCATCTCGAGCGGAAACCCGCCCGCTTGCAGCACACCGCGCTTCACTTCCTCCGCGCGCTGCCGGAAATGCGAGTGGCACGCATTGATGTCGCTCCACGTGTTGACGATGGCGATGATCGGCTTGCCCTGATAATCAGCGCGAGAGTAGCCCATCTGCGATGTGCGCGAATGATGGCCGAACGAGCGCATGTCGTTGTTGCCGAACCAGCGGTGCGAGCGCAGGTCGGTGGGCTTCTTGCGCGCGTTCATGACGTGGCCCCGTGTGTCGTGCATGCGAGCGCGGTTGAGGCGGCTTTCACGTACGTCCTCCCGATTCTGTTCTTGTCGCTTCCGGATCCGATTATACGGAAGCGATCGGTGGTTTCCGCATGCCTTCGCTGGGCGCCGCTACGCGTTGCCGTCGCGCCATTGCATTGCCCGCCCATAGCGCTATAGTGGGAGTTAGCTGGCGCTCGCCACCTCCCCTCGGAGGTTTCCATGTCCCTGTACCGAAACGTCATCCCTTCGCGAGTACGCGCAGTCGTCGCGTGCGCGCTGGCCCTGATGGTGTTCTGCCTGCTGGTCGCCACACCCGCCGCCAACGCGCAGGCGAAACCCAACAAGGCCGACAGCCCGACCAGCGGCCGGAAAGTCGTCGATGCCGACAAGGTCTTTGGGGCCATCGTCAAGGTCTCGGTGCAGGCCATTCCGGATGCGCGCAGCGTCGCCACGCTGGGCGCGGAACGCGAAGGCTCGGGCGTCGTCATCGGCGAGCGCGGCCTGATCCTCACCATCGGCTATCTTATCGTCGAGGCGGACGATGTCAGCATCACGGACAGTCGCGGCCGGACCTACGCCGCCCGCGTCGTCGCCTACGATCACGTGACCGGGCTCGGACTCGTGCGCACGATCGCGCCGCTGGACGCCAAGCCGGTGCCCTTCGGCGATTCCGCAAAGCTCGCCAATCGCGAACCGGTGATGATCGCCGGCGCGGGCGATGACGGCGTTTCCTTCGCCTATGTGGTCTCCAAGCGCGCGTTTTCGGGCAGTTGGGAATATGCGCTGGACCAAGCCATCTTCACGAGCCCACCCACGCTCAACTGGAGCGGGGCCGCGCTGTTCGACAAGGACGGCAAGCTGCTCGGCGTGGGTTCGCTGATCGTCCGCGATGCAAACGACGATGATCCCCGGCTTCCCGGCAACATGTTCGTTCCGATCGACCTGCTGAAGCCGATCCTGCCGGACCTGGTCAAGGGCGGTCGCCGCGCCGGACCCGCGCGTCCGTGGATGGGCGTGTCGACCGACGAGTCGCAGGGACGCCTCGTGGTGTCGCGTGTATCGCCAGAAGGTCCGGCTGACCTCGCCGGCTTGTCCGTCGGCGACATCATCCTCGCCGTCGGCGACGAAGGCGTGCGGACGCAGGCCGATTTCTACCGGAAGGTATGGGGCCGCGGCAATGCCGGCGATGAAATCCCGCTCAAGTTGTTGCAGGGGGTGGACGTGCGCGAGGTGCGCGTCAAATCCATCGATCGGGTCGAATACTTCCGAGGGCGCACTACCTACTGACCGGAATCCGCGGTAAAGATCATCCGGGCCGGTCAAACCCGCGGTTCGCGCACGTGAAGCTTGCCCGTACAATGCGGCGTTGTATTCACGCCGCGATCGCGCCCGCCGATGCTCTATGCCCTGACGATATTCGCTAGCGCGTTCCTGCTCTTCCTGCTCCAGCCCATCGTCGCAAAGCAAATCCTGCCCTGGTTCGGCGGCTCCGCGGCGGTATGGACGACCTGCCTCGTATTCTTTCAGTCGACGCTGCTGCTCGGCTACGCCTATGCCGACTTTTCCGTGCGCAGGCTCACGCCACGCGCCCAGGCAAGACTGCACATGGTGCTGCTCGTGCTGAGCCTCGCCGTCCTGCCAATCATCCCGGGCGCGTTCTGGAAACCCACGGGACTGGAAAGCCCGATCTGGATGATCCTGGGACTCCTCTCGGCAACGATCGGGCTTCCCTACTTCGTGCTCTCCACGACCAGTCCGCTGATCCAGGCGTGGTTCGCGCGCACCTTCCCCGGTCGCAGCCCGTATCGGCTGTTCGCGCTGTCGAATCTCGCATCGATGCTGGCGTTATTGGGATACCCGTTCCTTCTCGAACCCTGGATCGCCACGCGCATGCAGGCGTGGGGGTGGTCGGCGGGATATGCGGCGTTTGTCGGCCTTGGCGTGCTGGCGGCGCGAAAAGGGAGACGTGCCGGAGAGTTGGCCCCTTTGCGGACAGCGAGCCCAGCCGACGCCACGCCGACCAGCGCGCCGCCGACCTTGAGCCGGCAACTGCTCTGGTGCGCACTCGCGGCAACCAGCTCGGCGATGCTGCTGGCGGTGACCAGCCACATCACGCAGAACGTCGCCGCGGTTCCGTTGCTCTGGATCGTGCCGCTGTCGCTTTACCTCATCACGTTCATCGTATGCTTTGACGGCGAAGGCTGGTATCGCCGGGAGATCTTCCTCGCGATGCTCGCGGCGGCGCTCGGCGTCATGGGCTGGACGCTGGCAGACCCAAAGCTGGCCCACGTGTTGGCGATCCAGATCGACGTTTTCTGCGCCGGATTCTTCATCGCGTGCATGTTTTGCCACGGCGAACTCGTGACCTGCAAGCCGGCGCCCCGCTACCTGACGCGCTTCTACCTGATGGTCGCTCTCGGCGGCGCGCTGGGGTCGGTGCTCGTCGGCGTCGTGGCGCCTCTCGCCTTTTCCGCCAACTTCGATCTCGCGTTCGTGCTCGTCGCGTGCGCGCTGCTTCTGCTGTGGCGGACGCGAGGCGAGGCGCTTGTCTTTCCGGCGTTGGCCGCGATCTCGCTGGCCGTCACCGTCGGCTGCGGCATCTGGAGCATGGTCGAGTTCTACCAGGACACCATATACACGTCGCGCAATTTCTACGGCATGCTGCGCGTACAGGATTCAGGGGGCGACGACGTCGACCGCCGCCGCACGCTGGTCCACGGGACCATCATGCATGGCAAGCAGTACCTGCATCCCAGCTTCCAGTCCGAGCCGACGAGCTATTACACGCGCAACTCAGGCATCGGCCGCCTGATCGAGGCCATGCACCCGCGCAAGGGAAGCATCAAGGTCGGCGTCATCGGCCTGGGCACGGGAACCCTTGCCACTTACGGCGCCAAAGGAGACGTCTACCGTTTCTACGAAATCAATCCGGGCGTAGTCAGCGTCGCGCAACGCGATTTCACCTTCCTCAAGAACAGCGACGCCACGATCGAGTTGTCCTTGGGGGACGCTCGGCTGTCGCTCGAGCGCGAAGCGCCACAGCAATTCGACGTCCTCGCCATCGACGCGTTTTCCAGCGACGCCATACCGGTGCACCTCATCACGCGGGAAGCGGTCGAGGTGTACCTGCGGCACATGAAGCCGGACGGCGTGATCGCGTTCCACGTCACCAACCGCTACCTGAATCTGGTGCCCGTGGTCGAGGCCATCGCGAACGAGCTTGGACTGCAAGCGCTATGGTTCGATGACCCGGGCCTGGAGCCGTTCGGCAGCGCATCCAGCTGGGTACTGCTCGCGAAGGACCCGGCCAGGCTCAACGACCCGCGGCTGACGGACCCGTCCAGCAGGATCGAAACCCGCCGCGATTGGCGCGTGTGGACCGACGACTTCAATAATCTGGTGCAAGTGCTGAAGTAGCCGCAATCACACGTGCACTGCACTAGAATCGGTCCATGCCCCGCGAAGCGCTCCCATCGCCTGCAGACCCTGGACCCTACCGCGCGCTGATCCGGCCGCCCAAGGCGCGCCACATCGAGGTCATTGATCAGCGCGCCCTGCCGCACGCCGTCGTCCGGGTCGTCATCGGCGATGCGGAGGCTGCGGCGCTCGCCATCCGGCGCATGTGGATTCGCGGCGCACCGCTGATCGGGGCGGTCGGCGCCTATGGTCTCGCGCTGGCGCTTGACCGCGACGCCAGCGATGCCGCGTTGGCGAAGGCGCACAACGCGCTCGACACGACGCGTCCCACCGCCGTCAACCTGCGCTGGGGGCTCGACCGCGTGCGCGCGAAGGTGCAGCCACTCGCCGTCTCCGCGCGCGCCGATGCCGCGTGGGCGGAAGCCGACCGCATCGCCGCAGAGGATATCGGCATCAATTACGCCATCGGCGAGCATGGCTTGGCGTTGCTGCGCGGGATCGCGCAGCGGCGGCCGGGGCCGATCGCCGTGATGACCCATTGCAACGCCGGCGCTTTGGCTACCTGCGGCTGGGGCACAGCCATGGCGCCGCTGTTTCGCGCGCATGCCGAGGGACTCGCATTGCATGTCTGGGTGAGCGAAACGCGCCCGCGCATGCAGGGCGCCAGCCTCACGGCCTGGGAACTCGACCAACGTGGTATCCCGCACACGCTGTTCAGCGACGGCGCGAGCGGGCTCCTTATGCAGCGCGGCGATGTCGATGTGGTGTTCGTCGGCGCCGACCGCGTCGCCCGCAACGGCGATGTCTGCAACAAGATCGGGACCTATGACAAGGCACTCGCCGCGCGCGACAACAACGTGCCGTTCTACGTGGCGCTGCCCTCGCCGACGATCGACTGGAGGCTTGCCACGGGCGCCACGATTCCGATCGAGGCGCGCGACAGCGACGAAGTGCTGACGGTCGCGGGTCGTGACGACTACGGACAAACAGTCCGCGTCGCCATTGCGCCGCACGGGACGCGCGCGGTGAACTACGCGTTCGACGTGACTCCGGCGCGGCTGGTCAGCGGACTGGTCACCGAGCGTGGCGTCACGCGAGCGTCATCCGACTGGCTCGCGGCAATGTTCCCCGAGTACGCCGCAGCCCCCTGACGATGTCGTCCGAATCCACGCTGCAGGCCGACGAACACGCGTTGCGGGCAGAGGTCATCGCAACCGCGCTCGCGATGAATGCGGCGGGCATCAATCGCGGCAAGTCAGGGAACGTGAGCGCGCGCTGGCGGGTCGATGACTTCGACGGCTTCCTGATTACGCCGACGGGTGTGCCGTACGCGAGGACCTCGCCGGAGCAAATCGTTGTGATGACGCTGGCCGGCGAGACGCGCGGGTCATTGCTGCCGTCATCGGAATGGCGCTTTCACCGCGACATCTACGCCGCGCGCGGGGACGTGCGGGCCGTGGTACACACGCATGCACCGTTCGCCACGACACTCGCGTGCCTGCGTCGCGGCATTCCGGCGTTCCACTACATGGTGGCGGTGGCAGGCGGCAACGACATCCGTTGCGCGCCGTACGCGACCTTCGGTACACAGGAACTCTCGGATCATGCCGTCGCGGCGCTCGCCGGTCGCCGCGCCTGCCTGCTCGCGAACCACGGGATGATTGCCGTCGGCACGTCGTTGGAGCAGGCGTTGGCCCTTGCCGTGGAAGTCGAGACGCTGGCGGAGATGTACTGGCGCGCGTCGCAGATGGGCGAGCCGGCCCTGTTGTCGGACACCGAGATGACTCGGGTGTTGGAGAAGTTCGCCTTATACGGGCAATTGCCTGCCACGTAGGATTGCGGCTCGGCGTCGTGTCGGATATTTTTACGACCCCGCCGTTTAGCCGCTGATCTAGGCGTTAATTCTTTTTGTAATCAAACGTCTAACGCGCTGGCACGGCGCGTGCGTTTAATGGTGCCTGTAGGGGTTTTTGACACTTGCAGGGGAGCGCGGACGCGGGTTCAAGCTCCGAACTCAAAACACTACCACCTTCCAGGACCCCCAAAAGGGGTCGCGTCAGGGACGAACGCGAGGCGTCCCGGCACTGGATCGACAACTTTGGGGGTCCCATTGAAAGACAATAAGCGCAGTTTGATGGTCGCCGGCATTTCGCTGGCGATGGGTTTGGCCGCGGCGACTTCCGCCTTTGCGAGCCCCTATTCCAATATGGGCACGCTCGTCCCGAATATCGTTGCTGGTGCTCCGCCCGACTCGCCCGCGGGTAGAGTCGATCCCAACCTGCCAACGTCGGCATTCTCCGGTGTGGTCAGCATCAATATTCGCTTTAGTGCCAATCCTCAAGATTCGTTCATTTGCACGGGAACACTCGTTTCCAAGCGCGACGTCATCAGCGCCGGCCATTGCGTAGACAAAGATGGCCAGGGCCATATCATCGACATCACGCAGCCGGGTGCAGACGTTCGGGTAGTCTTCAATGCCTCGACGGTTCTCGGAAGCCCCGGCCGCGCCATTGTCACGGCCGATCACGTCTACATGAACCCGTTCTACCAAGGCTTTGGCAACTGTCCGGCCGGCGTGCCCGGCTTCTGCGTGAACGACGACATCTCGGTCATTCACATGAACGCCGACGCGCCTGCCGACGCCAAGATCTACAGCCTGCTGGCAGGCGCCGTGACGGAAGGGCAGAACGACACGATGGTTGGTTACGGGCGTTCCGGCGATGGTTTCAATGGTTACACAACGGGCCCGGACTTCCGCATCAAGCGCACCGGACAGAACGTCATGGATCTGTTCGATCAAGACGACGAGCAAAATTTCGCCGGTGGCCCCCTGGAAGTCTGGTATTCCGACTTCGACGGGAAGAATCGTGCCGGCGTCCTTCAGGACACGTTCTGTACGATGTTCAACGTCTGCACACCTATCTATGCCAACGATGTGGAAACCAACATCGGCGGCGGCGACTCCGGCGGCCCGTCGTTCTACCGTACATCGACGGGCGAATATTTGCTGATGGGCAACAATACGTTCGGCGGAACCTTTGACGGTCAGGTTCCGGGTGAGTTCGGCACTTACTTTGGCGGCATTCTGTTGAGCTCCTACATTCCCTGGCTCAAGGAGGTGACAGAAAACCGGATCACGCTGGTTCCCGAACCGTCGACGTACGCGCTGCTCTTCCTCGCCTTGGGGTTGATGGGGTTTGCGGTTCGCCGCAACAACGGCTGATCATCAAGCCGGTTCCAATGACGGAGGTGTAACGCAACATCAGGTCGGAGGTCCGCAAGCGAAACGCCCAGCCGAGTTGGCTGGGCGTTTGTGTCTTTGGGCGGCCATTGCCGCCAGTCCGCGGTTAGCTCCCGCTCAACGCGACGAATTCCATCGCCGGACGATGAGGTCCAACAACCACAACTCATCAAGCCCGCGAACACCGCTGACATCGATTTGCAACCGGCACTTGCCCGTGCCAAGTGCCGCGCGGTCGACGCATACGCTTGACCACACCTGGTTTGGCTCGTCGGGGCATATGACCTCCTGATTCCCGAACATCTCGACCGGTACGCCGTTCAAGGCGATCCGGCATTGGTTGCGCGCTTCAACGGGGCCGATCCAGAACACCGCCTCGATGCGGCAGTCGCAAGCACGCGGCACGTCGAATTCGACTACGGCGGTATCCCCAAGAACGGTTCTTGCGTAGCGTCCCGCATAGCCTCGCGAAGCTGCCAGGGTCCGGTCGGAAAATCCGCCACAACGCACGGGACCGTCCCAGTCCAGCATGAACAGGATGTCATTTGCATGTGCCGTCGAACGTAGCGCTGACGAATCGGCGAGTCGCGCCAGCGTGCGGTCGTGCATGCGTACGCCGGTCTCGTAGAGTTCCCGCTCGTACGGATATTGGGCATGAAACAGCTCTTCACACTCCGGCGGATATGGCCCGGTTTCCGCGTCGCCGTAGGATCTCGATGTATTGAGTCTCGGCTGGCGTACGAGCACCGGTCCATTCAACGCGCGGTCCAGAACCATCACGTCCTCGTCGAGCGAGCGCGTGAGCAAAACGACGTCGTAGCCTTCGAGCACGGCGCTTGCGATCGAGCCCGCGCCATTCGGCAGTCCGTCGTGCAGAGGATCCGGCAGCAGGCACCCGGTCATGCTCGCTATGACTGGATACCACTCCTGCGCCTGATGAATTGCGTCGGCGAAGCGTTTCTCGCGGATCAGCGAAACGTAGCGATGCTGGGCGGCGTCCGGCGCAGAAGGCGTGGCGACTGCGATTCGAAGCAAATGCCGCGTCAGCGCGCAGAATCGCTGCCACGGTTCGCGCAATGCCGTCAGCCTGGTCCAGCCTCCTAAGCGCCGCGCTGCTGCCCAATGGGGGAAGTGCGAGCCGATCACCCTCAGCCGATCCAGGCGCGCGCCATCGAGCGTATACAACTCCAAGATCGGCACGAATGGCTCTATCCCTATCTGGTCGCGGCGGAGTCCACGGCCAAGGGTTTCGCTCAACGATGTGCCACCGCATTTGGCGATATGGTTGAAGTAGATCCGGGGCACATCGGTTCCGGCGCGTATCTCCTCGCCGGCCCGCAAGGTTGGCGGCGTGCGAGGGCGGCGAAAGGCATTGAAGACGCTCATGGACTCACGCTGCCCTCGCCAGCCACAATCCGGGCCGTATCAATGCATTGGTCAACATAGCGGTGCTCATTCCCGGGGAGGTTTGGCGCATTGGCGGGATTCCGCCTCGCGTTCATGAGCGTCATAGCCCGACTTCCGGCGGCGGCGTGAGCATACAGTTTGGCGCATTCTGATGTCGATAGGTACGAAAGCAAAACGACCCGTCTTACGAAGGGCGTTTGCTTTAGCGAAGGCGAAGCAATCTGCCGAAGGCCGACTTCTCCGAAGCAGACAGATTCGGCCCCGCCGGAAAGACAAACGCCCGGTCAATCTGACCGGGCGTTTGCGCTAATGGGTGCCTGACGATGACCTACTTTCGCACGGGAACTCCGTACTATCATCGGCGTGCCGCCGTTTCACGGTCCTGTTCGAGATGGGAAGGGGTGGTTCCAGCGGGCTATGGTCGTCAGGCATTGACGATTGTTCAGTCGTCTACTTGGAGCGGCGCGGAATCTCCGTGCTCGCGGCAGCCGACGACTGAACGTTGTAGGGGGAAGGCAAGGTTGGGTATTGCTTAGGTGTCGAGCTGTATCTCATGGCGCAGTCCATCTCGAGTCGTCGTTGCCGACTCGGTCAAGACCCACAATTATGAGGTCAAGCCGCACGGGTTATTAGTATCGGTTAGCTTAACGCATTACTGCGCTTCCACACCCGACCTATCAACGTGGTGGTCTGCCACGGCCCTTCAGGGGGATCTAGTCCCCGGGAGATCTCATCTTCAGGCGCGTTTCCCGCTTAGATGCTTTCAGCGGTTATCGTTTCCGTACGTAGCTACCCAGCGATGCCTCTGGCGAGACAACTGGTACACCAGCGGTACGTCCACTCCGGTCCTCTCGTACTAGGAGCAGCCCCCGTCAA
>Ga0207701_10002465_pt1 | contig 19190 bp, 15 predicted proteins | sample KBSSwiSSwithPhiX_FD_184294 | JGI IMG/M metagenome (GOLD analysis project Ga0207701, IMG submission 184294) | Switchgrass rhizosphere bulk soil microbial communities from Kellogg Biological Station, Michigan, USA, with PhiX - S5 (SPAdes) (version 2) | ecosystem: Environmental > Terrestrial >... | reverse complement strand
AAGTCCGCCAGAGAACTACGGCAAAGAAGGTCAGACTACCGTTGCTGCATTCCTGCCCTGGCGGGGTTCGTAAGCCCTCAGTCCATAGCCCCTGACGGAAATGAAACGTTCATCGAAGCCTGGCGTAGCGCAACGGCAATTGGAGTGACCTCACATTTAAATGACGGATGACGAAGGAATGTCTGATGACAAAATCCGAACCACCGGCGTTTGGCGGACGCATTTCGTCATTCGGGTTCCGCCTGCCGCGCGGTAGCGAAAAGCGAAGGCGGGTCATTTTTCCCCCCTCCGCATTGACATCAAGAACAGTGTCTGATTCGATCGAGCGCGTGAAATGGCTCGCCCTCTTTGCTGTAATGGCCCTGGAATGTTCCTGCACCACGCCCGCCAATCGGCGTGATCTTTATAGTCCGCAGCCGGACCCCGATTTGGATTGGCATCGTCAAGTGCCGACCACCTCGTATAGGGAGGAGCCGGTGAATCGTTAATTAACCGAACGGCAAATTGGCTTTGATTCGCGCGATATCGGTTTCGTCCACCCGGCCCATTTTCGCCAGTTGACGTTTTTTCTTGGCGTTTTTTGCCGACATCAGGTGGCGGCGCGACGCGTGCGAACGAAGGACCTTACCGGAAGCGGTCACCTTGAAACGTTTTGCAACTGATTTCCGGGTCTTGCTTCGTGCGATCGGCTTGGGCATAGGGCGCGCAAGATACCGCCGGCGGGAGAACTGACAACTTCTATTTAAGGCGACAGTCGAGGCGTACGACCGACCCCTTACGCGATAGCAGGCGCAGAGGCTGGTACGCCTCGCGCCTGCAAATGCGACGCGACCGTGTGCGCGAGCCGATCAGGCAAATAGGGCTTAGCCAGGAAAAGGTGATTCTTTTCGCTTTCGAATTCTGATCCGAAAAGTTCCGAACTATAACCGCTAGTGAAAATAACCTTCAGATCTGGTTTATCCGTAATCAGCGTATGAGCGAGTTGTCGACCGGAGATCGATTCGGGCATGACCACATCCGTTAGCAACAGGTCAATTTCTTCTTTATGCTTTGCCCATACGCCGAGCGCGTCTTTACCATTGGCGGCTGAGAGCACACGGTAGCCGAGCGTCACCAGTGCGTCACTGACGAATTCGCGCAACATTTCTTCGTCTTCTACTACCAGGATAGTGATGGCATTAGTCGGTGTGGATTCGGTCGGTGGACTTTCTGGTTTGTCTGAGGGAGCGACGAATCCCTCGACGCTCAATGGGAAAAATGTGCGAATAGTGGTGCCTCGACCGGGCGCGGTATCCACCTCAATCCAGCCTCCGTGTTGCTTGAGTACTCCGTAAACGGTGGCGAGGCCCATCCCAGTACCCTGACCGGGATCTTTGGTCGTAAAAAACGGCTCAAAAATTCGATCCACCGTAGCCGAATCCATTCCGCAACCGGTATCTTTCACTGCCAAGCAGATATAAGGACCAAGCTGTGCTTCGGGATGGCGTGCCCGAGATGCATTGTCGACTTCGACTCGCGTGGTAATGAGGGTAAGCTTGCCGCCGTCGGACATGGCATCGCGCGCATTCAAGGCGAGGTTCATAATGACCTGTTCGACATTACTGGGATCAGCGAAAATCGGCGGCAGATTGGGCGTCAGCTGCATATCGAGGGCAATGTGTTCCCCGATCAGTCGCCGCAACATCGCGACCGTTTGCTCGACAAGTTCATTGAGCGCGAGCGGTCGCCTCTGGATAATTTGCTTTCGGCTATAGGCGAGAAGCTGGCGGGTCAAAGCGGTAGCGCGTTCCGCGGCGCGTTTCACCTGGTTGAGAGAAGACATTAGTTTTTTATCGAGCTGCGGATTACGCAATTGCATCGACGTGTTGCCAAGAATGACGGTGAGAATGTTGTTGAAGTCGTGGGCGACTCCTGCGGCGAGACGACCAACGGCTTCCATCTTTTGCGCCTGGCGTAGTTCATTTTCGAGCCGCACGCGATCGGTGATGTCCTGCAAGATTAGCAAGTGAAAAGGAGAATTTCCGAGCTCGAGGTTGTCGGCCGCCACCAGAACCTCGCGAGTGTCGTTGGCGATAGTGCGAATGGTCGCAGTCACGTTGCGGACGGCGTGACGAGCGGCAAGTTCTTGACGGAGAGCAGCCGGGGTGGATTCATCGGCCCAAAATGTCGCGCCACCCGCGAGCACGGCCTCACGGGAGGCACCGACGAGTTCGAGAAAACTTGTGTTAGCGTCGAGGCAATATTTTCCATCCGGGCGTTGAATTACCATCGGCACGGGGCTGCCATGGAACGCTTTCGAAAAACGTTCCTCCGAACGACGTAGCGCTTTCTCGGCGGTAGCGCGTTCCGCTACTTCACCGGTCAGGCGCGCGTTGGCGGCGCGCAATTCCGCCGTGCGCTGGTTTACCAGAGCATCCAATTCCTCCATCTGTTTTCGCGCCATCTGAGTGAGCTGCCATTTTCTCGAGAGAGCGTGCGCCATCTGCAACACCTCGACGTTATCAAAGGGTTTCTTGAGTACAAGCATCTTGTCAGTGTTGCCGATCGACTTCGCGATTTCGTCCCACGAATAATCTGAGTAGGCAGTGCAGATGACGATCTGAAGATCGGGAAATTCCGTCCAAATACGGCAGATCGTTTCAATTCCATCCCAGCCAGGCGGCATTCGCACGTCGACAAAGGCGACAGCGTACGGCGCGTTTTCGGCCCAGGCGACACGGACTTTCTCCAGTCCCTCTTGTCCCTGAAAAGCGGAGTCGATTCGAAAGTTTTGGGCGCGCGAAGCACCTGTCGTGTCGCCGAAAAGAGAGGCCTCTGTCGCATCAAGCTCTTCGGCGATCTTGGCATCAGCAGGGCCGAGGATCTTACGAAAATCCTCATGGATCGAAGGGTTATCGTCGATGATAAGAATGCGCTGATTGGAGGGCTGCGACGTCAGAGATGCGAGGTTCATGTGACTGATGCGGTAGAGGCAATGGGAAGTTCGAGGGTAAAGGTGGCTCCCTGGCTGATGCCGGCGCTCGCTACGGTGATGGCCCCGCCCATCGAACGCGCGGCGATGGCGCCGCTATGCAGGCCGAAACCGTGCCCGCCTTCACGGGTGGTGAAACCGTGCGCGAAAATTCGGGTCAGGTTCTCCGGTGAAATGCCGATGCCATTGTCCGAGACAACGATCTGGACATAGCGCTCGTTTGGTGCGGAGATCGAGATTATCATTTTCTTGTCGATACGCTCAACGTCGTCCAAAGCATATTTGGCGTTGCGAATCAGATTGATGAGAATTTGCAACACCTTGTGCCGGTCGACGCGGATCGGCGGCACGGCAGAAAAGCGCCGCTCGACGTCGACGCCGTGGCGCTCAAACGCGCCTATGTTCATGGCAATGGCGTCCTCTACCAGCCGATGGGCCTGGAGGTTTTCGAAAACGCCGCTGACCTTCGCGTAGCTCTGCTGCATCGCGACCACTTCCTTAATGTGCTCGATATTACGGCTTAGTTGATCGACCTCGTTCAGTAGTTCGGAGTTTTCCAGAATGAAGAATTCTCCGAGTTTCGCGAAATAGCCCGGTAATTTTTGCCCATTCACATCATTCGCTAGGTATTCTCCGAGGTCGCCATTGTGGCCGGTAAGAAGAGCCGCGGCCTGGGCCAGCTTGGGCGCCTTGGAGCGGCGAAGCTTCTCGACCACGAGACCGGCGGAAACGTTCACGCTGTTGAGTACGTTACCGACATTGTGCAGGACGCCAGTCGCCACCTCGGCCATACCAGCGAGACGTGAAGTCTCGAGCAACTTCTGTTGCGAAAGGCGCAACGCTTCCTCCGCTTCGCGGTGCGCCGTCATGTCGCGTAGGACCGTCGAAAAATATTCTACTGCGCCTTCCGGACTTTTGTGCGCGATAAGGACCTGCGAGACTGGAATTTCCTTTCCATCGCGAGTGAAAATGGTTGTCTCACCCGCCCACGAGCCATTTCGGATGGCCTCCGGTAATCTTTCCTTCGCGAGAATCCCGTTAGCCCATTCGGAACGCAGATAGAGCGTCTTCATTCCGGAAATATCCCGGTCTTGAGCTACGCCTAGAATTTCGTGCCCCGCTCGATTGAGATAGAATGGAATGCCATTCCGATTGGCGCTCATCACAATGTCGGGCGTAGCTTCAAGAATAGCAGTGAGCCGGACCTGTTCCCTTTCCGCTCGTTTACGTTCGCCGATCTCGTGCTGAAGCGCGGTCACTTGTTCCTGCAATTCGTGTTGTGCCGTTTGCAATGCACTATCCTGAGACTGGATTTGCGTCAGCATCTGGTTAAACGCGTCAGTCAACCCCCCCACTTCGTCACCGCAGACCTTGGTAGCCCGCACGGAATAATCGTGATGCTCGGCGATGGTTCGCGCTGTCCCAGCAAGGCTCAGAATCGGATTGGTGACGAACCGAAGAAATTGACGAGAAAGCAAGAACGCGAGAAGAAGTGAAGCGGCAAGAACCAGTGCGAAAATGCCGCCGTAGACCTTGAGAAGTTGCGATGTCATTGCTCGCAAATCCGCGACGAGGTAGAGCGTTCCTTCTCGTTTCCCATCGAGCATGACCGGCTGCGCGAGCAGAATTCGATTGCCGTCGATTCGGAACCCCGATTTCAATCCCGCTGCTTTAATTTCCAGTTCATCCCGTAATCCACCAAAGTAGGCCAGGCGCTGCTGGTCCGTAACCTCAAGGCGCGCACTGACGATTTGGGGCATCGTTTTCAGTCCGGTAAGGATTTGGGCTGCGGCTCCCTCGTCCTTAAACATTACCGCGGTGGCGCAATTGTGAGCCGTGATCTCACCGACCACCGCCAGTTCGTGGGCGGATTGCTGCCGCAAGGTATAAGCTTGGAAACAGAATAAAGCGGCAAAGGCAAGGAGTAGCACCACGCCCGAGATCAACATGATTACGACTGTGATTTTGTGCCCAACAGGGCGATCGCGCAGGTTTCGCATGAGATCGTCAGTTCAAAGCTGGAGCCACGTTGGTAGTGATAGCTAATTTCGAGCCGCGCCCGTGGCAGGACTAAAACTCAGCTGGAGCCTGCCACTTAGCGCGAATCGCCGCCCGAGGCGGGATTGAGGAAGCAATTGGCCTTTAGCCTGTGATCTCTGAAGGGCGACATTGGTGGGGCGCTGGGAACACATTTTGCTCGGGAAACAGGGAAATCACTCAACCCAATCGCTGCCTCTATTGCTCCTGACCAGCCGATGAATGTTTACCCAGAAGAAATTGCAGATTCGGAAGAGCCGGCGAAACTCAGCTCGAAAACGCGGAAACCGAATGCAGTCCTCCCGGGTTCTTACACTAGCAATCGCCGCGGCAAACCCGTATTGGCTGCCGCTCTTCTGAGCAGCTTGGCGCTGGCGATGGGGTTCGGCATTTGGAGCCTATCACGCCAGTTAGCCCCCGAATCAGCCTCGCCGGAGGCTACTGCCCTCGCCGTCCTCCCAGAGAAAAGTATCGCGGTTCTTCCCTTGGAAAATCTTACCGAAGATAAAGGGAACGCGTTTTTGGCCGATGGCGTCCAAGATGACATTCGTACTGCTCTTGCCAAGGTAGCGGACCTCAAAGTAATCAACCGCACTTCGGTTAACACCTACGCGGCGGGAACGCGACGCAACTTGCGCGAGATCGCCCAGACCTTAGGCGTGGCCTTCATCTTGGAAGGAAGTGTCCGCCAAAGCGGTGAGAAAGTTAGGATCAGTGTGCAGTTGACGGATGCTCGGAGTGGCGCTCCTGCATGGGAAAAAAGCTACGAACGCGATTTGGCCGACGTCTTCGCGATCCAAAGCGACGTCGTGCAACAAATTCTTTCTCGGCTTCAAGCTACTGTTTCGCCGAAAGAGAAAACCGCCATCGACGAGCGTCCTACTAAGGATCTGATCGCCTATGGCCTTTACGTCCGTGCGAAGGCGCTCGTCGCGACGATTTCGCTCAATGCTCAAATCAACGAAAAATTGCGCGAAGCCGTTTCCTTACTCGACCAGGCCATCGCGCGCGATCCCGACTTTTTCCTCGCTTACTGCCAGCTAGCCGCCGCCCATAACTACTTGTATTTTTTTGGTCTCGATCATACCCCCGCCCGTCTAGCCCTGGCGGATGGCGCGCTCAAAACTATCATTCGTCTCCGTCCTGACGCGGGGGAGGCGCACCTTGCTCGGGCCGATTTCCTCTACCGTTGTTATCTAGATTATGAGAAGGCACGGGCCGAACTCGACATTGCCAAACGCACGTTACCGAATAATTCGGATATCTTCGAGCTAACCGGCTATATCGACCGGCGGCAGGGACTTTGGAACGAATCAGCGCGTAGCTTGCAAAGAGCTATCGCGCTGGATCCGCGCAACTTTTTCATTCTGCAGCAGATCGCGCTCAGCTATCAGGAATTCCAGCAATTTCGAGCGATGGCTGCTGCTTTGGACCGTGCGCTTATTCTAATTCCGCATGACTTGGACACCCAGGTCACTCGCGCCCTGGTCGATCTCGAATGGCGAGCTGATCCTCGTCCTCTTCGCGAAACTATTCGGATAATTCTGAGTGAGAATCCGGCGACTGCTCCCGACCTGGCCGCCCAATGGTTTTATCTTGCATTATGCGAACGCGATGCGGCGGCGATTACCGAGGCCTTGGCGGCTATCCCGGACAGCGGGACAGCTCTCGATTTGAACTTTCCGCGCTCCTTCTGCGAAGGCATGGCCGCCCGCGCCAGGGGCGATGAAGCCACGGCTCATGCTGCTTTCCTCGCCGCGCACGCAGAACTCGAGCGCACGGTCAGCGAGCAACCCGGTTATGGGCCGGCCTTGTGCGTGCTTGGCCTGATCGACGCAGCCCTCGGCCGCAAAGACGAAGCGCTCCGCGAAGGCCGGCGCGCGATTGAACTCCTGCCGATCACCAAAGACTCAATCGACGGTGCGGAGCTGATGAAATACGTGGGCGTAATTTACGCTTGGTGTGGCGAAAAAGATCTCGCCATCAAGCAAGTAGCAGCGACGCTGAAAATTCCGAATACTTTAAGCTACGGTAACTTGAAACTGCACCCGTACTGGGATTCGCTGCGAGGCGACCCACGTTTCGAAAAAATTATAACTGATCTCGCACCGAAGAATCCTGGGACGTAAAGAAAGCCAGTATCGAGCAAACTCGAATAACCCCAGAAGCGCGCTGTGTTTAGTGATTACCTCGGCCTGAACTAAAGCAGCAATGATGTTACCTCCGGGGAATTAGCGATTTGTCTTTGGGATTACCCGCGTAAAAATTGCTGCGATTAGCTTCAATCTCGCGACATTGTTGCGATGGCTGAAGAAAAAATCCCACGTGTCGTGATCGTCGGTGGTGGTTTTGGCGGGCTCGAGGCTGCAAAGAAATTGGTTTGCGAGAACGTTCATCTCACCGTCATCGATCGGACCAATTATCATCTTTTTCAGCCGCTCCTCTATCAGGTCGCAACCGCGGCGCTTTCGCCGGCTGATATCGCCGCGCCCATCCGTGCCGTTCTACAGAAGTGCAAGAATGCCGAAGTCATGCTAGCGGAAGTTCAATCGGTCGACGTGAACACGCGGGTCGTTCACGCGCGGGATCTCAATGTCCAATACGACTATTTGATTCTCGCGACTGGGGCCCGGCATTCCTATTTCGGGCACCCAGAATGGGAGCGTCTCGCTCCCGGCCTGAAGAGCTTGGAAGACGCGGTGGAAATTCGGCGCCGCATCTTGCTGGCGTTTGAGTACGCCGAGAAAATTTCCGACCCGGCAGCACGCGCCGCGGCGATGACTTTTGTTATTATCGGGGGTGGACCGACCGGAGTGGAAATGGCGGGAGCGATTGCTGAGATCGCGCGTCACACTTTAGCGCGCGATTTCCGTCACATCGATCCGTCGAGCGCGCGAGTGGTGTTGATTGAAGGCGAATCGCAGGTGCTGGCAACGTTCCCGGAAGACTTGCGCACGAGCGCGATGAAGCAATTGCAGGACCTTGGCGTCGAGATTCGCACCGGAGTGCGCGCAACCGATCTAACGGAAGCGGGACTGAGGGTGGGGGACGAGTTCATTCCGTGCCGTGTGAAAATTTGGGCGGCGGGTAATACTGCATCCTTTGTTGGAAAGTCACTTGGAGTTCCGGTCGATCGGGTTGGCCGCGTCATCGTCCAGGATGATCTAACAATTCCTGGACATCCGGAGGTGCAGGTAATCGGCGATTTGGCCAACTTCACCGGCAAAGACGGCAAATCGCTACCCGGTGTTTCGCCGGTCGCCATGCAACAGGGCCGCCACGCCGCTCGCAATATTATGAACATGATCGAAGGCCGAAAGCCGCAGCGCTTCTGGTACTTTGACAAAGGAAGTATGGCGACCATTGGTCGCAACAAAGCGGTAGCCGATTTGCGCCTGCTGCATCTGAGCGGATTGCCGGCTTGGGTCGCCTGGTTGTTTGTGCACACCCTGTTTCTCGTCGGATTCCGCAACCGGGTTGTCGTTCTCTTCCAGTGGGCCTGGGCCTATTTCACGTTCAATAAAGGCGCGCGATTAATCACCCGAAACTTCCAGGCCGAAACACGGCCTCCGGCGTGAAAATGGTTAACGCTTTAGCGCTTTAGTGATTTACCGATTGATTATGAAAACACTCAATCAGGCCAGGGTGCAGCAGCCGTCGGAACATAGACTTTCAAGTCTGTGCGCCAAACAGTCTTGTAGCCTGTTTCCAATCAGCGAGCTGAAAGCCCGCCGGGCGCACAGGCAGCATGCCTATGTTGCGTTTGCGGCAATCGCTAAATCTTTAAATCACTAAGTCGTTAAATCCTTAAATGGAGGCCGCGCCTCTTCGCATCGCCGTTGTCGGGACGGGCGCGATCGGAAGCTTTTACGGGGGCAAGCTCGCCGTTGGCGGGCGCGATGTTCATTTTCTTGTCCGAGGTGGGTTCGATCAAATTAAACGTTCCGGTATTCGCATCTGCGGGAAGAAGGAAAATTTTCATGTAGCCAACGCGCAAGTTTACCAGACCCCCACTGAGATCGGCCCGTGTGATTTGGTCTTGATCGCACTCAAAGCGACAAACAACGATACCATGCTCGAGGTAATTCCGCCGTTGCTGCATCGAGATACAATCTTGCTCACCTTGCAAAACGGGTTGGGTAACGAGGAATTTCTCGCCCAACATTTCGGAGCCGAACGGGTGATGGGCGGGCTGTGTTTCATTTGTCTCAACCGCATTTCGCCCGGTTTGATTGAGCATCTCGATTACGGACACCTCAACCTCGGCGAGCTTGCTGGCGTGGCTAAAGAGCGGACGCACAATCTCGCTCGGGAATTCAGTCAGTGTGGAGCGGAGTGCCGAGTAGTCGACAACCTGATGGAGGAACGTTGGCGCAAACTGGTTTGGAACATTCCTTTCAATGGCCTGACTATCGCGGCGGGGGGAATCACGACCGCAGATATTTTGTGCGACGATTCCCTTCGCTCAGTGGCAATAGCATTGATGAACGAAGTCGTCGTGGGAGCGAAGAGCTGCGGTTACAATTTGCCGATGGATGTTGTACTTGAACAAATCAAGCGCACCGAAACGATCGGAGCCTACAAACCATCGACACTGCTCGACTTGGAAGCTGGACGTGCGCTCGAAGTCGAAGCGATTTGGGGAGAACCGCTGCGCCGCGCTCAGGCACAGGGGGCGGCGATGCCGCGATTGGAGCAGCTTTATATGCATCTGAAGAGTCTAGATGTGCGACGGGAATGAAGTTACCTTCGCCGCCATTGATAACCATCCGAAATGTTCAGCGGAGCGTTTTGTTTTCGACACACAGGTTGCAACGCTTCGCTGGAATTGCTTGCAAACTTGTATGGCAAACCAGGCGTCAAAAATCCGAGATCGCGTCTCTCAACCAGATCTATATCCTGATTGTCAGCGATCGGCGAATGGCCGCGCTGCATAAAGAATTCTGCAGCATTCCCGGCGCTACCGATGTCCTCACGTTTCAGCACGGTGAAATCGTGATCAGCGCGGATACGGCCGCGACGCAAGCGCGAATGTTTCACACCAACGTCACCGCTGAGATTCAATTATACGTACTACATGGGTTGCTCCATCTGGCAGGGTTTGATGACGCGACGCAATCCAAGCGCAGGCAGATGCATCAATTGCAACGGAAATTGATGACGACCGTTCTCCGAAGCAGCAGATAGTGTGCAATCAAGGAGCAGCTGTCTGCAATCTGGGCGGCGCCTCAGTGCACTGGCTGGTGGCTAGTCCCTAGCTCCGTTTGAAGGAAAAAGCCTGCGTGTTAAACTTTTTCATGAATCGCCCCCGGCAGGATAAAGCGGCACGATGCGCAGCCTTGTCCGTCATTCATGTCCCGCACAGTGCTGTGGAGATGCCGACAATCGAAAAGCAGGAAGCAACCAGCGAAGAAATCGCAATGCCGTGGAACGTCGTTGTTCACAATGATCCGATCAATTTAATGAGCTATGTAACGATGGTGTTTCAGCGCGTTTTTGGTTATCCGCGAGAAAGAGCGGAAAAGCACATGCTGGAGGTTCATCACAACGGGCGTTCCATTTTGTGGAGCGGGATGCGTGAGCGCGCCGAGCTCTATGTCCAGCAACTACATGGCTATCTCCTTCTCGCAACCGTCGAGAAAATCGGCTGATGGAAATTTGCCGACAGGACGAGGCCCTTGAGATTCGCGAGCTCGATCCTTTTTTGGCAGAATTACTCCGGCAAATTCCGGAAAGCGCGCAGCCCAAAGATTCGCCGGCGGCAGAAGAACGTCTCTTCAGTCCGCCGGCAGTGCCGGAAGAAAAAGTCTTGCGCGCGGAGTGGAAGCTTTACGTTGTTCCCGAACTGCGCCGCCTTTTCCAATCTGCCACCGAAACGGTCCGGCAGGATCTCCAACAATTGCGTTGCACGGATAAGCCATTCGCGAACTGTACTCTGCGCATTCCAATGGCCCATGCCGACGCCTGGTTAAGTGCGCTGAATCAAGCCCGCCTGGCAATTGCCGCGACCAACCAATTCAGTGACCACGAATTGTGCGATGCTTATCGCTCGCCATTGGGCAGTCGCCGTGATCTCAGTCTCTTTCAGGTAAACTTCTACGGCTTTCTCCAGGAATTCCTCCTGCGCGAGATGGAAGGGAGCGGCTAGGGCAGTGGTGACACCGCGCACGAGAAGGCGAATCGGCCGCCCCGACACCCGCCAGTGCGGCTCGCACCGATGCTAAAGTTAATGGCGGCTACGCAGCCCTATTTTTAACATCGAGTTCCGAGCCGGACTGACACGACTGCTCGATCCACCCCAGCGCGTCCCGAAGGCAATGCACTCGGGGTTCTCAGACCGTGTCAGCGCGTTTGCCGGCTCTTTACCATTTCCATCAAGCGCGCTTTGATCTGATCGGACGCCTTCACCGGCTTTAGACTCAACGCAAAAGCTTCACTCAACGAGTAGCATTCGGCGATGTACGCTTCGGCCTTTTCCCCAAATTCCCGCCGCGCCGCTTCGAACTCTGGCGCTTCGTCCGGCTCAAGCGCGCCGACGACAAACATGCGGGCACAGTTTTGAAATTCCTCAAAGCTCATCGCGCAGCTCCTTAAGACCGTCGTAAATTTTCTTAAGGCCCAGTTCTAGGCGAGTCTTGACGGTTCCCAAAGGTGTATTCGTATTTGCGGCGATTTCGCGCTGACTCATGCCGCGAAAAAATGCCAACTCGATGGCCCGTTGCTGCGGCGGGGGGAGCATTTCAATCACACGGCGTATCAAAATGCGCCGGTCTCCGTCGAGGATTTCCTCTTCGGTCGAATTATGCACCCAGGCGTCGGGTTGTTGCTCAATTTCGCGTTGTAAACGCTCCTCCGCCCGCGTGTAAGCTTGCTTTTTACGCAATTTATCGATCGCCCGCCGCCGCGCCAGCGTCACCATCCATCCAAGCGGTTTGCCCTTCTGGGCCGAGAAATTCTTCGCCTGGTTCCAAATCTCCATGAAAATTTCTTGCAGCAAGTCGTCTGCCTCGGCCTCGTTGTGAACGACACGCAGGACCAGCGCCTTAATAATGCCGTTGTAGCGATCATAAAGTTGGGATAACGCTTCGGAGTCCTCTCGCTGAACGCCTTGCATCAATTCCAGGTCCGTGGGCGATCCCGGCTTCGGCACCGCCGGCTGCAACGCATGCGATTTCTCGGTTTCGCTCTCGTTCTCTCGCGTTGGTGACCTTCGCGTTTTCAATGTTTTCGAACTTTACTGGTGTGGAATTGGCTGCCTTTCCGATTCGATGAAAAAGGCCCGTAAGGCCGCCACTCTCATGCGAAATTTCAAGGGCGTCCAACGGTATCACCGATAACTCGGCATTGCGTCGCGCTCGCCCCCGCGCGAAAAGTTTCAGATCATGTCTGACGCGCTTTGGTTCAAGGACGCCATCATTTACGAGCTGCACGTGAAGACGTTTCACGATAGCGACGCGGATGGCATCGGCGATTTCCGTGGCTTGATCGAGAAGCTCGATTATCTCCAGGAACTGGGTATCGGCGCAATCTGGCTTCTCCCATTTTATCCATCGCCGCTCAAAGATGACGGCTACGATATCGCCAATTATCTCGATGTTAATCCAAACTACGGCACGCTCGACGATTTCCGCGCCTTTCTCAAGGCTGCGCATGAACGCGGACTTCGCGTCATTACCGAGCTCGTTATCAACCATACCTCCGATCAAAACCCGTGGTTCCAAAAATCGCGACGCGCGCCATCGGGTTCGCCCGAGCGCGAGCTCTATGTCTGGAGCGACACGGCGGAAAAATACAAAGACGCGCGCATCATCTTCAAAGATTTTGAGACCTCGAACTGGTCGTGGGACCCGATTGCGAAAGCGTATTACTGGCACCGCTTTTATTGGCATCAACCGGATTTGAATTTCGACAATCCAGCAGTGCACGAATTGGTGGAGCAGGTCTGCGATTTCTGGCTCAGCCTTGGCGTCGACGGACTGCGGCTCGATGCCATTCCTTATTTATATGAGCGGGAAGGAACCAACTGCGAAAACCTTCCGGAGACCCACACTTATCTGAAGAAGTTGCGGGCGCATATCGATGCGCATTTCAGCGATCGCATGCTTCTGGCCGAGGCGAACCAGTGGCCGGAGGATGCGGTCGCATATTTCGGGATCGGTGACGAGTCGCACATGAATTTTCATTTCCCGCTCATGCCGCGAATGTTCATGGCGCTGCAAATGGAAGATCGCTTTCCCATTATTGACATTCTCGAGCAGACCCCGCCCATTCCAGACAACTGCCAATGGGCAATGTTTCTGCGCAACCACGACGAACTCACGCTCGAGATGGTGACGGACGAGGAGCGCGATTACATGTGGCGCGTTTACGCGAACGACCCGACCGCGCGCATTAACCTTGGCATTCGACGGCGGCTGTCACCCTTGCTGGCCAACAGCCGCCGCAAGATCGAGCTCCTGAATATTCTCCTTTTCTCGCTGCCGGGAACGCCGGTGTTGTACTACGGCGACGAAATCGGTATGGGAGACAATTTTTATCTTGGCGATCGCAACGGCTGCCGCACGCCGATGCAATGGAGCGCCGATCGGAATGCCGGCTTTTCCAAAGCCAATCCGCAACAACTTTATCTGCCGATTACGATTGATCCCGAATACCACTACGAAGCGATTAACGTCGAAAATCAGCAGAAGAATCTCTCGTCGTTGCTCTGGTGGATGCGACGGGTTATCGCGATGCGCAAGAATTACCGGGCGTTCTCTCGCGGTTCGCTCGAATTTTTGTTTCCGGAAAATTCAAAAGTGCTCACCTTTCTGCGCCGCACCGAAGACGAAACGATTCTGGTGGTAGTGAATCTCTCGCGTTTTGCGCAACCCCTCGAACTCGATCTCGCAAGATTCTCCGGCTGCGTTCCAATGGAAGTTTTTAGCCGCAATCGATTCCCCGCCATCCGAAGATCGCGTTATCCCTTGACCCTCGGGCCACATGCGCATTACTGGTTTGTGTTGCAATCTCCCTCGGCTGCGACCCGGGCGCGCAAACGCGCGAAAACACCTACCGTCGCCTCAATGCCGGGATTTTCAGAGCTCCTTTCCGGTTCGTCACGCCGCGACCTCGAGCGGACGATTCTCCCGAATTACCTTATCGGTTGCCGGTGGTTTGGCGCGAAAGCGCGCACCATTCGGGAACTTCGAATCGTAGAGGATCCCCTGGTTTCGCCGCACCCCAGTGGCGCGCGTCATGTCCTCATTGAAGTGAATTATACTGAAGGCGCTTCCGAATTTTACACGCTGCCACTACAGATCGCGCGTGATGAAAACGTACACCGAATTTCCCGCGAGGCGCAACAAGCTGTTATCGCCCAATTCGCCGACAGCAACGCCATCTTGCACGACGCGACCTTCGATCCCGCTTATCGCGCGGAAATTTATCGCATCATTCGCGAGCAGCGAAAATTGCAGGCGCGACGCGGAGAGATCGTTGGCTCGGCAACCACTCAATTCGCGGCGGCGGAGGATTTGAGCGCGAATTCGAGCGTAATGGGAGGGGAGCAAAGCAATTCTTCGATCCTCTTTGGCACGCAATATTTTTTGAAGATTTTCCGGAAGCTGGAGGAAGGGATTAATCCCGATGTGGAGATCACGCGATTCCTGACTGAGCGGGCGAAATTTCCTAACGTGCCAGCATTTGCGGGAACGCTCGAATATCGCTCTGGAAAAAGAACGGTAGTGCTCGCACTCATTCAGTCTGCGATCGCGAACGAAGGTGACGCGTGGACTTTTACGCTCGACGCAGTGGGCAGCTATTACGACCGCGTTCTGTCCCGCAAAGCCGACTTGGACGGAGCTGGTTCGGCCCAACTCATAGAGGAATTGATTGGTGGGATTTACCCGGAGAAAGCGCGGCTGCTTGGTCAACGAACTGGGGAACTGCATCGTGCGCTTGCTTCCGAGAATGACGATCCGGCCTTCGCGCCCGAGCCGTTCAACGCCATGGCGCAGCGGAGCGTCGTGCAATCGATGCGGGCTTCCTTGCGGCGCGCCTTCGAATTGCTCCGGAAAAAGCTAGACGACCTGCCGGACGCGTTTCGCATGGAAGCTGAAGAAGTGCTCGCGGCGGAGAAGCAAATTTTGGCGCAGGAGCGGCGTTTGCTCGAGCAACGTTCCGCCGCGCACAAGATCCGAATTCATGGCGATTTTCATCTTGGACAGGCGCTTCATACCGGACGCGATTTCATTTTCCTCGATTTCGAAGGAGAACCGGCGCGCCCGCTCGGCGAGCGAAAATTGAAGCGTTCCGCTCTGCGTGATGTCGCCGGTATGATGCGCTCGTTTCAATACGCAGCCTACAGCGCACTCTGGCAACCGGCGATGCGACCTGAAGACGTTCCATTTCTCGAAAGATGGGCCGATATCTGGTATCGTGAAATGAGCAGCACTTTTTTGCAAAGCTATCTCGCCGCGACCAGCGACGCACCTTTCATCCCCCGAAACGAAGGCGATCTGCGGATCGCGCTCGAAGCTTATCTTTTGGACAAAGCCGTCTATGAAATCGGCTACGAACTAAATCACCGCCCTGATTGGGTTGTTATTCCCATTCGCGGGATCAAACATATTTTGAAGTCGGCGTGAGTGTGGTGTTCCAGGAATCTGGGTAGCGCAGGCATCTCGCCGAAGCGATCTTGGAAAAGTTCGCGATCGCGGCAACGCACTCGCCAACACGCGAGACGCCTGCGCTACCCGAACCGCGAAACCCTGCTATCATGCCGCCATCATGACCTCACAAGTCCTCTCCGAAAAAGTTGGTGTCGTTTTTGGTGTGGCAAACAAACGCAGTATTGCCTGGGCGATTGCAAAGGCCTGGGCGGCGGCGGGTGCGCGTTTAATTTTTAATTACCAGGGCGAACGCATCAAGGAAAACGTGGCAGAGCTGGTCGGCGAATTTGGCGAAAACGTTCCACTCTTCCCCTGTGACGTTTCCAGCGACGAAGACATCGCAAACTTTTTTCGAGAAGTGCGTGGCCAGACGGATCGACTCGATTTGCTTCTGCACTCGGTCGCGTTCGCACCGAAAGAAGCGCTCGAAGGCGACTTCGTGAACACAACGCGGGACGCATTTCGGATGGCGCATGATATCAGCGCTTACTCGCTGGTTGCACTGGCGCGCGAGGCTGCACCGCTGATGACAAACGGTGGAAGCATTGTCGCGATGACTTATTACGGTGCGAAGAAAGTGGTGCCGCACTACAACGTGATGGGCGTGGCCAAAGCCTCGCTCGAAGCTTCCACCCGATATCTTGCCTACGATCTTGGCCCGAAGAAAATTCGCGTGAATTGTATTTCTGCCGGCCCGGTTAATACGCTGGCGGCGCGTGGCATCAGCGGTTTCATGTCGATGCTAAAGCATTACCAGGAGCGGGCCCCTTTACGCCGAAGCTGCGATCCGGCGGAACTCGGCGCAACCGGGGTTTTTCTGGCGAGCGACGCCGCTGCGGCGATCACAGGGCAGGTAATTTACGTCGACGGCGGTTACCAGATCATGGGCCTGTAGGTTCTTCTGCATACTCATGCTCTTGCTCATACTCATAATGGAAGATTCCTTTTTCTTTGATCATGAGCAGGAGTATGAGCATGAGCAGGAGATCAGATGATCGCACGCATTTGGCACGGCTGGACCAAACGGCAGGACGCAAGAGCGTACGAGGAGTTGTTGCGCGACGAAATATTTCCGGGGATTACGCAGCGCAACATCCAGGGCTATCATGGCGCGGAATTGTTCATTCGTGAAGATGGGGATGAAGTCGAATTCGTAACTCTATTGCGATTCGACTCGATGGAAGGGGTAAAGGAGTTTGCCGGTGAAAACCAGGGCAAACCGGTGATCTATCCGAAAGCCGGAGCGCTCCTCACTCGAATGGATGAACACTCGCGGCATTATCAGATAGTGATTTCGCGCGGAGAAATGTAGGGCAGGCGCTCCGCCTGCCGCGATCATTTGGGCAAGCGGAGCGCTTGCTCTACCACGCTGCTGCGGCAAAGCTGCGGCATGGAGCTTTCTTCGCAGCTGCGGCATTTGCTCGGCCATGACGTGGTTGCGGATGACGAACAAACGTTAGCTGAGCACAGCGGCGACAAATGGTTCGCTCACGAAAGTCCGGAAGTTGTTGTCTTCGCCCGATCGCCCGACGACATCTGCAAGCTGTTGCGATTTGCTAACGAGAATAAGACTCCGGTCACTGCGCGCGGGGCTGGCTACGGTTACGTGGGGAGCTGTGTTCCGATTCGGCGTGGGATTGCGCTTTCCCTCGTGCGCATGAACCGGATCAAGGAGATCAATTTTGCCGACGCCATCGCGATTGTGGAACCCGGCGTGATCACCGCCGACCTGAAACGAGCAGTCCGCGAAGACAAATTGTTTTATCCGCCTGACCCCGCCAGCCTCGAGCATTGCACCATTGGAGGTAACGTCGCGACCAACGCCGGCGGCCCGCGTTGTCTGAGATATGGTGTTACCCGCAATTATGTAATCGGTCTTGAGGTTGTCTTGGCAAACGGTGACCTGCTTCGCACCGGGGGCCGCGTTCACAAAAACAAAACCGGATTCGATTTAATCGGCCTCTTCGTCGGATCGGAAGGAATGCTCGGAATTGTCACCGAGATTACGCTCAAACTTCTTCCGCTCCCACCGGCGCGCGCGACTCTATCGGCCTCGTTCGACACGATGTCAGAAGCAGCGGCGATGGTGCAGGAAATTTTTACCGCTGGATTTCTTCCGTCGTCGCTCGAGATCGCAGACAAATTTACTCTCGAAGCCGCGCGACACGATTCCACAGGCGCACACGTTCCACCAGGCAACGCGCACTTGCTCGTTGAACTCGACGGGCAGAAAGAGAGCGTCGCCGCCGAAATGGAGAAGATTCGCGATCTGGTTTTGGGCCGAAACCCGTCAGCGCTCGAGATTGCCACTAACGAAGTCAACTCTGAGAAGTTGTGGGCACTTCGCCGGCAATTCAGCAATTCACTGCGCGCGACCGGGCTGACAAAGCTAAATGAGGATATTGTCGTTCCCCGGAGCCGCCTGGTCGATTTGGTTGCGTTTGCCGAGAAACTTTCCGCGCGATCCGGTTTTCCGATTGCCTGTTTTGGCCACGCCGGAGACGGAAACATTCACGTCAACATCATGGCGGACCGCTATAATCGAGAAGCCGGGGTGCGCGACAAAGTGCAGGAAACGCTCGACCAATTATTCCGACAGGTCCTGGCGTGGGGCGGAGTAATCACTGGGGAACACGGAGTCGGACTGGCAAAAAAACGCTGGTGGCCGGAAGCCAGTGGTGAAGTCGCAAGCCAATTGCATCAAGCGATCAAGCACACATTCGATCCGAACAACATCCTGAACCCCGGCAAATTTCTGGGGTAGATCGCTCTATCTTCAGGGCGATAACGAAAGAGTGTCGCGCGCGAGGTTCGTGAACAGGAGCCGAAGCATCGCCAAACCGGATCGCGCACCGCGCCCACGATGTCACATCGCCTTCAGCATTTTCACTTAACTCGTTTACTCGTCGCCAAAACTCAATCGCGCTCCGCAAACCAGCACGCTCGGCAGATCGCGCGATTACTCGCATCGCGTCGGCATTCTGTGGATCCAGCTCCAGCACACGACGCGCAGCCAAGCTGGCATGGTCATAATTGCCCTCGTTTACGAGCGCGTTCGTTTCTGCCAGCAGTCGCCTTACCCGCCAGGCCCGAAAGGCCGTCAGGCTCAAATAACCCCCACGACCGAGTGGCAAGGTTAAGCAGAAGACGGTGATAAAGATCTTTAGGAGCGACCGCTCAATCTTTTCATGCAATTCCTAGAGCTTTGCGACCGTGCTCGCTGAAGTCAATCTGCACCAATACCAAATGGAGCGCCCAGGTTCCATCTGCGCTATCATCGTCGCATGCTCGCCCTCAGGTGGATCGTATTTGTCGTTCTTATTGCGATCAGCGGAAATTGCGCCGCAGAAGATGCCAGCGCTGCTCCGCAGGTGGTGCGAGCGGCCTTTTGGAATATTCAATGGTTCCCCGGCCGTCATCCCTTCGCAACCGCCTCCAGCGAACGCGCGCAGATTGCATCCGTGCATCGCGACATGCCAAAGATCAACGTCGACGTGCTCGGAATGGAAGAAGTACGGGATTTCTCCAAG